>JACCDH010436399.1_pt1 | contig 59783 bp, 67 predicted proteins | sample 7442481 | NCBI WGS metagenome assembly JACCDH01 (sample SAMN15323433, study PRJNA562643) | freshwater metagenome | isolation source: river surface water | place: USA:Blue River Watershed | collected 2017-08-15
AACATGGATTGGCCTTCATCTCAGAGATTTCGTTATCAACAAGTTTTTTACATCCTGGAGTTAGTGAAGCCACTTTTTTAGCAAGAACATTGCAGGATAGGAGATAACTTCGACCAAAGCTCATCAGTGAGCATAAATCGTTGCATGGGTAAGTCCTTTTTGAGCGTCGTTTAGTACCAACAATCTTAAAGACTTACTCACATTAATTCATACGGCCCTGCGGCGACGGCCCCAAGTCGAAATGGCAACTCGCCCTATAATTTTGAAATATTAGGGATCTTATGGATAAAAATTAATTTTCCACCGTTACGAGCAAAAAAATTGTGTAGTATTAACTAAAAGCGTTCACATGGCGTTGGTGAAGAAGTTGGTCACTACACTAACGAGGACTATTTTGACCTCTTGTACGCAAATCTCAATAATTCAAGGAAGTCTCAGGCTTTTGCTTGTCATTTTTTATCCCAGGTCAAAATGGGCAGTCAGGTAAGATACGCACATGATCCTTTAGTAAATGGTTTTGAGAACGATCCACATTCTTCAGGTTTTTTCCGTCTTCTGCATGATGAGTTTGTTAGTAAAGGGAATTTACCTGCTGCCTGTGGAAGTTATTTTGAGGAAACCCAAGGCAAATTTCCAATTAAAAACTGTTTGAAATAATGATAGAAGACCTCAAGCTTGGAATGTTTTAGGCCTAGTTGTCTATTCTCAATATCTACTTTTCGATTATTATATAAAATAAGAGTAAAGCGGCTTTTAGTAATTTAATCGAAGGGCTCTTCATGAATTTCTTACTAATGACATTCTTCCTGAGTTTTAAACTTTATGCTGCTACATCTTCTCCTGAGTCAGGTATATATCGTTGCGTGAAAGGAAATGACGATAGCATTTGCGACCAATCAATAAAAGTGATGCGCCTTCCTTCTGGAACCGTCACAGGTATTAGAATTTATTATGAAGGTTACTGTAGCGGGCAAGGTCCATATGTTTATGGTTGTAATGGTGAGTTTTGCGGTGATGGAATCATCAAGATATCATTCATCGACTCCACTCATTACCGATGGGAGCATCGAAACTACAATCGCTTTTGTGAAATGGAAAGAATCGAATTAAATAAATGAAATAGGGTCTAACTGTGAAGTGTTTTAGCCGTTATTGCCAATGGCCTCGACCGGACAAGCGGCCAAGGCATTTTCAGCATCTTTAATTTCTTCAGGGGTTTGTGGTTGAAGTTTAACGTAGGCATGGCCGTCGTTATCATTCATTGCAAAGAACTTAGGAGCTTCCACACAGCAGGCGTCACAGGCAATACATGAATCGTCCACGTAGTACTTACCTGGAACGTTTAATTTAAAACTTGCACTTTTGTCTGCCATCGGTTGCTCCTGAGGGATACAAACTACAATAAACTCTGGTTTGTGACAACCTTCGCTTTGTTGTTTAAGTTCTTAATGAGCTCTTCTCTGACTTTTCTAGAGAAAAGTTGATTTTGAGCAGTCGCTTCGGCCTTAATTTGCTCAGCTGTTTTAACTGCCGTGTCGACCTTTTTCCCAACAATTTTTATTAAGAAAATTGTCCCAGGGTTACCAAAGTTAAGGATCGCTCCACTTTGGGCCTTAAAGATTTGATCAGCTTCTTGAGGGGCAAGGTTTGCTGAGCCTAGAGTCTGGTCATATTGATTCACGTCTGAGTTTTTAAAGAGCTGGCCGTCAACTTTCTTAGAGAGAGCTTCCACTGCTGCAACGTCATTCTTTTCAAGGGCCGCTTGGATTTCTTCATTTGTTGATTTAAGGAGCTTATCAAGGTCAGTTGCTTTCGTTTTTTGGATTGCAAATTGAGCGAGTTCAGCTTTTACATCATCGAGTTTTTTAACTTGAGCAGATTTTTTGTCTTCAACCAAAATTACGTGGTAGCCGAACTGGGTTTTAACTGGCTCTGAGATTTGACCTTTGTTCAAGCTAAAAGCGATTTTGTCAAACTCTGGGACCATTCTTCCAGCTGAAAACCATCCAAGGTCTCCGCCATTTGTCTTTCCTGTTGGATCTTCTGTTTCTTTGTTCGCGATCTCGTTAAAGTTCTTAACTGTTACTTTAGCTCTGATGGCCTTAATTTTATCCAGAGCTTTAGGATCTTCACCGTTAATTAGGATATGACGGGCCTTAACTTCTTCCGGCTTATTGTATTTTGCGAAGTTCTCATTGTAGTCAGCTTCAATCGTTTTCGCGTTTTCTGGCTTCGCGAGGTAATCTTTGATTTCTTGCTCAGAAACCGAGACCAGAGGAGCAAGCGATTGGCGACCAATTTTTACACCAAGCACGGTCACTTGGTTATTCTTAAATTTAGCTACGTCTGCGACATACACATCAGAAACGAGCATTGAATTGAAAAGTTCGTCTACTTTCTTTTGTTTGAGGTCATTACTTACCAGTTCTTCAAACTGAGCAGGAATATAACCATTACCCTGCAGCATGTTACGGTAGAGATTTACATCAAACTGGTTATTTGTTTTAAAGTAAGGCATCGACTTGATTTCGCTCTTCACTTCTTCTAATGACACTGCGAATCCCATTTGGTCGGCCGTGTTCAAAATAAGCTTCTGTTGAACAAGACCTTGGAGAACAGATTGCTTAATTCCCATTTCCTCCAGTTGTTTTTGAGTCATGCCTGCGCCGCCCATCATCTGGTTAAAAAATTCAACCTGGCGAGTGAGGGCCGTCTGGTACTCTTTGATGGAAACCGGAGTTCCGTCAACTGTAGCAACTGATTGAGCTGTTCCGAGTGTGAAATTATCAAAACCGCTGAATAGAAAGCTCGCCGTGATAATCAGGAAAAGGAACGTCAAAATAAAATAAGAGACCTTACTCGCGTATACGTTTTTCATGGAAGTCCTTTGGAATTTGAATGCCAAGCTATTTTATCGGGGAAGGGGGGATGTGGTCAAAGACTTTATCTCGAAACTTGATTGGCATCGGGTAGGAAATTCGTTTAATCTAATGTGATAAGCAAAAGAAGGGTCAGCATTGAAACTAATTCAAGAGTCTTCCAAGACTAAAATTGTCAATAATATCATCGTGGCTGTTTTGGCGATATACGGCATATCGCAGAAGCAGTTCAACTTAAGTGAGCCATCGATCTTTCATCAGGTAGTGACCGAAGTCATTTCTCCGATTCAGGAAGGTCTTGCGAACTCTAAGAGGAACTTCTCATCTTTGCTCGACAACTACCTCACCATTGTGAATACGAGCAAAGAAAATACAGTTCTCAAAAAACAAATCTCTCGCCTCGATAGTGATCTCACTTCGATGGAAGAAATCAGAAAAGAGAACCTTCGCTTGAAGCGTCTCTTGAGCTTTTCGGATGAGCTTGCCCATCAGCGCGTTATGGCCCAGGTTGTTGGCTGGGACTCGGCCAATGAGTTTAAGGTGATTCGTCTGAATAAGGGAACTCGTCATGGGATTAAAACGATGGCGCCTGTGATAACTGATCATGGCCTCGTTGGTTACGTGTACCGGGCCACTGAAAATTACTCCGATGTCCTTACGATTCTAGATCAAAACAACAGAGTCGATATAGTCGTTGAAAGAACTCGAACTCATGGAATCGTTGAGGGTGTGTTCAATTTCAAATGTTCTCTTAAATATATTATGAGAAATGAGCCGGTTGAAGTTGGCGACAAGCTGATCACCGCTGGGGTAGGTGGTATTTATCCTAAAGGTATCAAAGTTGGGATGATCACCAATATAACGAAAGAAAACTTCGGTATGACTCTCTCGATTGAAGTCGTACCAAGCGTTGATTTTGATAAATTAGAAGAAGTGCTGGTTCTCATACCTATTGAAGGCATTCAGGCAGAAACCACTCCAGTTCCGAAAATTGAGGAGAAGAAGATATGAGAATGCGCTTTTCTCAATTACTAGTTTCATTTGCTATTTCAATTGCACTTTTAATAGGTCTTGAAATCGTCACTTCAACCATTCTTCCGGCCATGGGATGGCATGAGTATAGACTCACTTTTAATGTGCTCATTATCCTCTTCTTGGCTTTAAGGCTTGATTCTCCGACTGTGCCGTGGATGATCATGTCATTGCAAATGGCCCACTCTCTATTCTCAGTTGAAGGCTGGGCCCTAGGGACACTCGCTGGTTTGATTGTAATGTTGTCGGCCAACTATCTTAAAGAAGTGTTGCATCTTACGACGGCCCTTATGACGATGATCACGGTTCAGCTTTTTCAGATGATCTGGTACATTACAGTCACCCTTATCATCTGTTTAAAGATTTCCAACTTCGATAAGTTCGGAATGATCATGTGGAGTTTCATCCCGGGAAGTATTCTTCTTTCACTTATTTCTCCGATCCTTTTTTGGGTCTTGGAAAAAATCTGGCGCGTGCCCTCTGACGGTGGACCGAGTGGGGTTGAAATTTAGTTATGTTCGGTGAAGAAGAACTCGTCAAAATACACAAAGATCGCGCTGCTTTAATATCTTATATTATTACGGCAGCGTTTGGATTAGTCCTTTCGAGACTATGGTACCTTCAAGTTTATAAAGGTGAAACGCTCCATAACTACTCAATTCAAAACCGTCTTCGAAAAGAAGTCGTTTGGGCCCCGAGAGGCCTAATCTATTCTCGAGACGAGCAGTTACTGGTTGATAATATTCCTCGTTTCGATGCCATTTTAACTCCTCAGTTCTTGATTGATAACGAACAGACGCTCGATAAACTTGCCAAGATTCTCTCGACAGACATCAATGCTATTAAATTGATTCTCAAAAAGAACTCGAACCAGGCCCGATACCGTCCGATCATTATTAAGAAGAATATCTCTTTTAATGAACTTGCTCAGATTGAGACTCAGAACGCCGATCTTCCCGGAGTAAGTGTTGATACTTTTATTTCACGTGAGTACAGAGACAAAGAAATCGGGGCCCACCTTCTTGGGTACATTTCTGAGATTTCTCAGGTTCAGCTTCCGAAGCTCCGCGAGCGAGACAAATTAGAGTACAGGCTCGGTGACTTCATCGGCCAGTTTGGGATTGAAGAGCAACTTGACCGCTACCTTCGTGGTGAAAATGGTCACGAGTTTGTTGAGGTGGATGCTCGAGGAAGAAGAAAGCGCTACATCAATACTGATAACTTGTTTAAAGGTATTGAGGATGAGAAGCCTCTTTCGGGGATGAACGTTAAGCTCACCATCGATCGAGACATGCAGGTGGCGGCCTATAATGCTCTTGAAGGCAAAGTAGGTGGTATCATCGCGATTGATATTGAGTCTGGTCAGGTCTTAACCATGGTTTCAAGACCATCATTTGACCCTTCTCAGTTTTCACGAGGTCTGACTCCAGAGTACTGGCGTAGCCTTGTTGGTAACAAAGAACATCCACTTCGTGATAGAAATATCCAAGAGCACTTTTCACCGGGTTCAACTTTCAAGGCCATTACTGGAATTGCAGCATTTGAGAAAGGTGAGATCGATGAGAACACTGAAGTCAACTGTGGTGGATCTTTCCGTCTAGGTCGTAAAGTTTACCACTGCTGGAAGAAAGAAGGTCATGGACCAACGAACCTTGTGAAAGCGATTCGTGAATCTTGTAACGTTTACTTCCAGAAAGCTGCTAACAGAATGGATATTGATGATATTTCTTTCTACGCCAAGGCTTTTGGTCTTGGAACGAGAACAGGTATTTCACTTCCCCGTGAAGTTTCTGGTCTTATTCCTACAAAGGAATGGAAGAAAAAGCGATATGGACAAGAGTGGCAAGCAGGGGAGACTCTCTCCTGTGCTATCGGACAGTCTTACGTTCTTGCTTCAGCTATTCAAATGGCCGTCTCTTATGCAGCTATTGCGAACGGTGGAAAAATCTATCGTCCTTATGTCGTGAAAGATATTTATGACACCGAAGGAGAGCTTGTTAAGACTTTTGCTCCTGAACTAATCTCGAAAATTGAAATGAAGAATCCAAAGACATTAAAATTTATCAGAGAAGGTCTTTTCCAGGTAGTCAATAATCCTAAGGGGACAGCGTTTTACAGACGCGGACAGGGGATTTTGATGGCAGGAAAAACTGGGACCTCACAAGTGAAGAGTGCTTCGGCCGATAAGGTTTACCAGAAATGCGAACTCATGGATTACGAGTCTCGTCACCACGGCCTCTTTGTCGGTTTTGCTCCTTATGATAACCCTAAAATTGCGGCCGCAGCGATTGTTGAGCATGGTTGTCACGGATCAAGTGCCGCAACACCTGTTGTTGAAGCGGTCGTGACTCAGTATATGAAAAAATATCAGCCTCAGATGTACTTAGAGAATCTTGAGAAAGATAAAACGATTAAAGATAATTGGGTGAAATCTCTTCAGACATCGCAACCTGCGAAGCCAGTTTCCGACGAATAGATATAACGGAGTGTTATTTTGAACCAGACTATTGTTCAGTTTTTTAAAAGATATGACTTCAGCTTCCTCGGAAGTATGGCCGCAATCTTTTTAGTAGGAGTTTTAAATCTTTATTCCGCGACTCACTCTCAGTCGGGAGAAGGTCTAGACGCTCTTTATAAATCCCAAATTGGTTGGTTTTTCTTTTCAAGTGCTGTTGCCATTGGAATTAGTTTTCTAAACCCAAAGACTTTCGAGCGCTTTGCTTATTTTGGTTACGTCCTAACACTGTTTCTCGTACTCCTCGTTTTACTTATGGGTAAAGTTGGGATGGGTGCTCAACGTTGGTTAGTGCTAGGCCCAATAAGAATGCAGCCTTCAGAGTTCATGAAGATGGGGTTAGTTCTCGCTCTTGCACGTTACTTTACTAAAGTTTACCCAGAAAGGCAGTTAGGTTTCAGCGATCTTATTATTCCTGGGATCATCATGGGAGTTCCGGCCATTATGGTTATTGTCCAACCGGACCTTGGAACAGGAATGCTTCTTGTATTTATCTTTTGCATGATGATTTTTTACAAACGCTTGAAGTGGAAGACTATTGTAACTTTGGGAATGATTGGCCTCGTCTCAGGCGTATTAATGTACAACTTCGGACTTCGAGAGTATCAAAAAAAACGTATCCATACTTTCATTGATCCTTATGAAGACGCTAAAGGTTCAGGCTATAATGCGATTCAATCAGAGATTGCCATTGGGTCGGGTAGGCTTTTTGGAAAAGGTTTCAAGAATTCATCTCAAGCATCCTTAAACTATCTTCCAGAAAACCACACGGACTTCGTGTTCGCTATTTTTAACGAAGAGCATGGTTTCTTCGGATCAGTCTTTCTTATTATTCTTTACCTCGTTTTCTTTATGAGAATGATCTGGCTCGCCACCAGTGTGCAGAGGTTTTTTGACTCAGTCTTAATTGTCGGAATTATGTCCATTTTCTTCTGGCACGCCTTTATCAACATGGCGATGGTGTCAGGACTTCTTCCGATTGTAGGAATTCCATTACCCCTTATGAGCTACGGGGGTTCTAGTATGCTGACCTTTGGAGTCGGTGTAGGTATTGCGACCTCCATTTCAAATAGTCGTAATTTCTTTAATTAATCGACTAATTTTTAGTCGGCCAAGAAGGGTATCCTATTGATTACAAGCAGAGTCTTTTGGCATTTATCTTGCGATGTTTTGCCAAAAGGATACTGAATGAAATCAACTTTTGCAGTCTTGTTTCTCTTCTCATTTGCGGCCCAAGCTTCTTCTTTTATGTCAGTTAAAGAACGTCTTAGGCTTCATATGTGGAGCTACGGTCTTGAAGAAAAGCCTATTAAAAAGAAACACACTCAAGTTAAATCGTTGCCAGAAGAGATAGAGAGACCACTACGAAAAATCTAATACCAAGTTTTTCAGACCCATAGTATGATAGTCATACTATATGAAAAGAATTGCGAATATTGGAAGTTTGCTAAAAAAAATCTACCGAGTTTATAGTGTTGAGCTTTTAAAAGAGCTTCAATCTAGTGGGTTCAATGATTTAAGGCCAAGCTTCCTAGAAATCCTCCTTTACCTCTCAGAAAACGATGCCCCGTCCATCAAGATGATCGGCCGTTCTTGTGGGCTCAAGAAGCAGACAATGACGTCTCATCTTAATGAGCTTGAAAAACGTGGCTACATTAAAAGAATTCACTCAGATGTGGATAAACGCGAGCAGTTAGTGAACCTTACTGACTATGGTGAGAAGTTTAAATTAAAGCTCTTGCAAGTCACCAATGATCTTGAAAAACAGTACACATCGAAAATCGGGGAGGTTGAACTCGACCGGATTGAAATGATGCTGGATAACCTGCACCGTGAGTTAATTGAAAGTCAGAAACGAGGATCTCTGATTTAAGCTGACTTCTCTTCTTTTAAGCGAAATCCTTTCCAGAATTTGTAGCCACCAGAGATATTGTTGCAGTTGTAATAGCCGCATTTCACCATGAATTCGCAGGCGAGTATCGATTTCGTTCCATCTTCAGAGATGATAAAAATCGGAGTTGTTTTTGAATCAATTTCAAAGAAATGATCTTTAAAAATCTCCCAAGGAATATGCTGAGCTTCGGGCAGTTTCCTTTCAGGTTTAAAATCAAGAGAGGAGACATCTAAGAGGATGAAATCAAAATCTTTTTTACAATAGAGTTTCCAAGCTTTCTCTGGGGATAAATCCTGATACTTTGCTCCATGATGGATGAATTCATCAGAAATTTCTTCGTGATTTTTTACTCGGATAAGGTGGTTCCGCTCGATCTTAACCAAGCGTTCAATTTTATTTTCAAGTTCAAGAATCTTATGCTCCATCTCTTCAATTTGATTTTCGAAGACTTGGAGCTGAGAAAATACATTTGATAGCTTGATTGTCATATAACCCTCTTCAGGTCATATTACCAGATTTCCAGCTCTCTAAAAAAATGGGTAAATTGTACCAAACTGGATTCGGTTGACGATCATAGTGGTCAAAATCGCACCGGAAATAAAGATACAGCCTTCGTAAAAACCATATCCTAAGCTCTGCATTTCATTATCAATAACGCCCTCGAGGCTTTTGTCTTCACCCATTTTAATTGGGAAGATACGGACTAGGCCTTTCTTGAAGATAGGAAAAATAATCAGTGAAAGGATTGTTTTTAGTAATACCTGAATACAGTAGACGGTGATGTCATAATGTTCCTGATCAAAGCAGCTCGCGATAATAAGACCTGCCCCAAGACTAAATCCACCGTAGGAAAAACAAAGCGATAAATTCTTCTGAATCATCAGTCGGTTGAACGTGAGTTTACTAATGAAGGTAAAATACTTCACCGAAAAGCCAACGATGACGAGCATGTAGAGCCATAAAACAAGAAGAATAATCAGAGAGTTTTCTGCTTCCATCATGACGGTTCGAGTGAGGTAGGCAATCACTAGAGCATGGCAAAAACTAATGATGGCGTAGCTCATGTTTTTGCGTTTTAAGATCTCATCAGTGTAATCAAAGTTATAGAACACAATGGATTCGATGATGAATAGTGAAAGGAGATAGAGGATGATGGCAATGCTCCCCCAAACGGCAAAATGAAAAAGACTTAAAAAGAATCCAGATGACTCATTGAATGAAATTGATGAAAAAATAATCGAAATCCCAATGAGACGAGAAAAAAGGTGCAAGGTATCCGCAGGATTCTCTGAGGGATTGATCTTCTTAAGCACTTGACGTTTAACCGTTGGATAAAAAATCACATGTGCATATCTGTAAGCATAAATCATGATGCAGACAAAGGTCGCAAGAAGAAGTCTAATCACAAGTCGGTCAAATATTTCGGCCATGGGATATTCCTTAAAAGTTTTCTTTTAAATATTCAATCAGGAGAGTTTTTAGTTCAACTTTCTTCATCCGCTCATCTTTAAAGAAGTGGGGAAAGTTTTTGCGTGTGATCCTACCATTCGGACCAAACTCATTGTTCGGACCGTAGTAGGGTTTATTAAGAGATATCTTAGATCGTAATTCTTGATAAAAATTTTCATCAGGCCTAAAGTTGCCCCAACCTAGGTAGCGCGGAAAGTTCTTAAAAGACTTATTAAATCTCCAGCGGACCTTACCCTTCTTGTTTTCTTTCCAGTCTCCGAATTCAGGGTTTCCGATGTAGAGGGAGCCCGGAGGGACTGGAAGAAATTCTTCAGTATTGTCCACTTTCCGGTAAAGGGACAAGCCGATGTTTGGCATGTTCTTTCGCGCGAACTCTTTACTCGTTCTTACAATCAGTTCTTCAACATTGTCATAGCCAGAAATAACTCGGTATTTTTGATAAAAGGTTTTAATCAAAAAACCTGTGGCATGCGTATCGACCAAGATAACTGTGGCGAGGTTACCTTTGATTAGTTTTGAAAAACTTCTCTCGTTTTGGAGATAGTGAACTCCGATCTCCGATGGAGAGAGTGTCTTGGCGAGACCAAGATAAATAATTATTAACATCGTGTAGAGAAAAAACTTGTACATATTATGCCTGGATGATTTTTAAAATCTCTACTTGGTGTTTCTTTGAAAGCTCATCGAAGTCACAATGTATCCGGTTCACAGCATGAGACTGACTGTATTTAAGAAATAGGTCAGTTGCTTCCTGGATATTTTTAATTGTTTGATGCCCCTTAGATAAAGTCGACTCACGCATGACTTTCATCGGGAAAATATTCTGAGGACTGTTCGCACTATAGTATTTTGAAAGTCTTCCGGTAGAAGAGCATTTAATATAATCGATACTTTCTGATTTAAGGTAAGTCTCTAGTTGATGCATCTGCGGAAGATGAACATCTCCAAAAGTTTCCAAGATCTTTTTAGGGATATTGTTCTTCACAACTCTCTGTGCCCAGATGTTGTCTGATTTCTTCAAAAATCTCATCAGGAAAGCATCATCATGCTCGAGGTAGTCTTCGATCCCCGCAGGAATTTGGTATTCACCTTTGGCGCCCTCAAAGTAGCGCATGAGCATCTGCTCTAAGCAAACGGCGCGGTAGTGAAAATAGACCATCATGAACATGTGAAACCGAGAGAGTAAAAAATCATCAAAGGTAGAGATGGCCCTCTCGGAGATTCCAAGATAGGCGTCTCCATTTTCAACGCAAACTTTTAAATTATCTATGATCCAATCGAGATCAAATTTTCCGTAGCTTACACCGCAGAAGTAGCTGTCTCGAAGAAGATAGTCCATTCTGTCACAGTCCATCTCACTTGAAACGAGCTGATGGAGGAGTGGGAAATAATTGATTCCATTGACGGTAAAATAATCAGGATTTTTGGTTTCACCAATAACAAGTTCTGCGATGGCATTCGGATCAATTCCAAATTCTCTGGTGACACCTTTGAAGGCCGAAGTAAAAGAGGAGTCCGTGATTGATTTAATTGTGTAATCTTCATGGGAAGCTTGTCTGTCCTCTCCATGAAACTGCTGAGGCAATTTCAGCTCACTCACAAGCGGCATAACTGATTCAGTTGAGTGGCTCAATGGAGCATGGCCAATATCGTGAAGGAGGCACCCAAGTCTTAGGCTTTCTTTTAGTCTTATAATATCTTTATTCGATTGGTCTTTAAAAAGACTATTAAAAACTAAAGTTGATACATGCATCACTCCGATTGAGTGAAGATAGCGCGTATGGGTGGCACCTGGAAAAACATACTCAGAAAATCCGAGCTGTTTGATGTTTCTTAAGCGCTGAAAAAATGGGTGTTCTAGTATTTCAATTTCTGCATCGTGGATAGCGATGGAGCCATGAACAGGGTCTCTAATTTCCACTTATTTAATCTCTTTTGCATATTGATGTAACCAAGTGGCGATATCCCTTGATTCATGCATAGGTTTTCCATCGATCACTAAGCATGGAACTGTTCCACGTCCAGTCATTTTGACGAGGTCCTCTCTATTTTTTGGAACTTTCCTTATATCAAGGTAGGTTACAGATTTATTTAGGCCTGTTTCTTTCAATGCCGATTCTACAATCTGGCAATATGGGCACTCTGGAAAAAAATAAAGTTCTAGTTTTTTCATATTAACCTCTCAAATAAAAATGGCCCCGTTCGGGGCCATTATATTAGTGCCTATAAATCGTCGTCGTCATCATCTTCGTCCATTTCATCTTCATCATCATCTGATGAGACTTTTTTCTTTGGACCTTTTACATACTCTTTATCTTCATCCATTTCGTCTTCATCTTCATCAGCGTCTTCAGGAGTATCTAGGCCCTCTTCGTAACCCCATCCATAGCCATAAGCTGCTTCTTCATCATCTTCAGCAGTATCATCGGGCTTTGCTTCGCCTTCTTCTTCATCTGAGTCAAACTCAGCATCAAAATCATCATTCAATGAATCAGCTGTGTAATCATCGTTAAAGGCTGGAGCTGCGTGGGCCGGAGCTTTAACAACTTCAGGGACGACAACCTTTTTCTCTTTAGATTTAGATGCAACTTTTTTTGCTGGAGCCGCTTTTTTTGGAGCGACTTTTTTTACAGCTTTCTTTGCTGGAGCGGCTTTTTTAGGAGCAACTTTTTTTACAGCTTTCTTTGCCGGAGCCGCTTTTTTTGGAGCGACTTTTTTTACAGCTTTTTTAGCTGGAGCGGCTTTTTTAGGAGCAGCTTTTTTTACAGCTTTCTTGACTGGAGTAGCTTTTTTAGGAGCAGCTTTCTTTGCAGGTGCTTTTTTTGTTACTTTTTTGGTCTTTTTCGTTGCCACAAAAGATCCTTTTGAAGAAGTGAAGTGGTTAAAATCTCCACTATTATAAGTTGTCACTTAGGTCATTTTCAAGTCAGGAAATACTAATACTTTATTGAGGAGATGTCCGCATCTACAGAATTAAAGTCCAAAGGATTTTTAAAAGCGGTTTGGGCCGTGTCTCCTGACGCTGAGTTCGCACTTCCCTCAGAATGAATAGGAAATGTAGAATCCCACTTATCACCACTACCAGGCTGCAACGAGTCGAGACGAATAAGTTTGGTAGAATAAAAGTTTCGACGCATATTGTCCACGTTGCCATTAATCGGATTAACATGCTTACCATCGATAGTCGCTCCAGTAAGTGGTCCAGGAGTGTAAGCTGACATTGTGGTTATGTTTGTTGCCGCGGAACCTTCTGGCCAGGAAAGTTGAAATTCGTAATAAGTTGGATCATAGCCAGCATCCTTAGTATTTTTTGCAAAATACTCTTGAAACAGAGACCCTAAAGGTTTTGGACAATTTGTGGAATCACTTGGCGCTTCATTCGCAGAAACTGGTCCACCATAGTAGAAGTAGAGAAATTGTCCGGAAAGGCTTTTGCATGAAGCAGGCATTTGATCGACATCAGGGTTAGTGAAATCGATATCTGATACAGCCTTAGCTGCTCTTTCATAGCCAGCTGCTGAGTTTATGGCACTTCCAGCTGTTAATGTTTTTTGACGGTCAATTTCCATCGCGGCCCTGTTCATGGCCATTTTATATTTTCTAATACCGGTTACCTGGGCCCGCATGAAATTAAAAATTGCCATTTCAACTTCATTTTTCGTTAAGTAGAGAAGGTCAGCTTGATCGTTAGCACCATCTCTAAATAGTGGAGCAAAAATTTTCCCACGGTAGCGTTTAATTCCATTTGAAAGCGCTTCGCCATCTCCACCAATGAGGCCAAAACTATCTAAACCGTTAGCAATGTTAAAGTCATTAGGGCTGGGGATAAGGTAGTTAGAAGATTCATAAAGAGTTGGTGCACGGACTCGAGCAACTTCCTCATCTAGTACATTGGGTGTGACCTGACCAGAGAGAGCTGTTCCTCTAAATTTATTAAATTGAAACCGACTAAAGAGACCAACTTCTTTGTCCGTTGATGGATTTGCAGCGGCAATTGTATGAATTGCATCTGATGCTGGGGAGTAGCCTGTTGGTTGAAAAGGAGTCTGGTAGTCATAGACTAGATTCGGAAGTCCAAACTGCACACCCGAGGCATCGGCAACAAGTCCACCAATAGGTTTTCCTGGATTATCGAGCCAAAATTGTCCCGGTGGTTTGTTTGAATTCGTCGGTAATGGGAGTCCTGGTAGAAATTCTTCACCCGTATAAGTTTGATTTCTAATAGTGACTCCGCGAAAGTCATATGAGGCCATGTAGGGGACAGATCTAAATTTAGCGTTATCTGTTCTACTGGTTAAAAAATCTTGATTCTCTTTTTGAGTAAAGAGCATTGGACCAATTCTTCCTCCCATGGGCTTTGCAGCAGCATATGCTTGAAGTTTTACTGGACCAGTTTTGAAAGGATTAAACATTCCTAAAAATTCAGCTTCACCTTTAACCGCGTAGTATGTCAGAACATCCGGATTCTTATAAAACCCCATTGGGTAACCTGGTACTGGAATTGCAACTTTAGAAATATCACACGCCCCTGAAGTTGCGGAGTCGGCCCGAGGTATCATGGCTGCATAAAACGTGGCGTAATTCACCATCATGAGTTTGAGATCTACCCATTGTTTCTCATAGGGCGTTTTCACTAGAAGATTGCTGTTGTTATTTAAGTTCTGATTAAAATAAGGTTTTGGAGAAATTTCAGAAAGAGTGAATGACTGCTTCATTTCATCGTCGGCTTCATTTCCAAGATTTCTATAACCCGAGTAGAAGGCCTTCACAATTCTTTCATTCCCAAGCATTCTCTCTTGAGAGATTTCAGTAATGGATTTTTTGCATCTTGTGAGTCCGGCGTTGGTTGTTCCGTTTATGCAAATCCCACTGGTCTCTGCCTTCCGATTCATTACGAACTCTAAGTTTCGGATACGGATCGCCACTTCAACAGCCTTAGGCCATGCCCCTTGTCTGTCTGATAAAATCGCAGGACCTTGCCCAGCGATCGATTCATCAAAACTATTTCCAAGAACATTGTAGTTCCACATAATCCCCACACTCATATTGAGTCTGGTTCTATCTACACAGTCGGCGACCTTGGTCCCAATGAGAGTATCCATAAAGGCTCGAGACGCTTCCGAAGCACCAGGCAGACCAGTGTTTCCGAATTCTGGAAACCCCGGAATTGCATATCGTTTACAAATGTTTGTCTGGCCACCAGAAATATGGATACAAACGGCCGGGATATTAAACTGATCATTTGTGACGACGTTCGTAAGATGGTTCTGATCAGGTTTAAGCCTAAAATCCATCACCCCACTTGTTTTAGGATTCTCCACATCATCAATATTGAGATTCCCCACGACGTAGTACTTATAGAGCCACTCTTTGTAGATATTTCTCATTTCCCAATTGAGGTAGGCAATTTTTGTCAGCTGTCTTGCCTGAACTGCAGCTCCAGAAAAAGCGGCAGCATCTGTTGCGTTTTGTAGGTTAATTTTTGCTTTCACAAAAAGCCCGATGTTAATCACAAACGCCACAATCGAAACGATCACGACGAGTGATGCTGAGAAAAAAATACTGATCTGACCACGCTCAGACTGAGCTAGGGCCACGTTGGGGTTTCGTTTTGTCACTGGCGCCAATTTTAGTCGGTTAAAGTCGTTAATATCACGTTCATCTATTTTGGTATGGGACTTGCGAGGTGTAAAGGCATCCAAAGGGTACCGATCTTTGGAAGTTGTACGTAAGTAGAATTCGGTAAGCCTCTCCCAGCATATCCCACCATAATTGCTCGTCTCAAAAAAGATCAAAACCCTAGGCATCGCGGGATGCCTAGAGTGTCCTTCTTTATTTTGAGAACGGCAAAAAGTGCAGGGCCCAATGTTGACGAGAATTATGATCTAATAGCCATAGGAGTTCTGATGAAAAAAGCCTCACAAGAATGTTTCTGTGCCCTCTGTAAGACACCTCGAAAGTTACGTTACAAACGTTATCTTTCTCCTATTCATTTTGGGCAGATTCTTGTTCTTGCTTTAGTTTTCACAGCTGCAACTTATCAGTGGCTATCCTGGAAGGGTGCCATGTCTCTTCCCATTATTTGGGGATTATTTGAGAGCATTCATAAATCTTTATACCGCAAAGATCTTCAGTGCCCATATTGTGGATTTGATCCTAAGTGGTACAGAAAAGATGTGAAACTTGCTCGACAAAAAGTAGAGGAGTTTCTTAAACAAAATCCTGATAGTCCCGTTAATAGAAGAAGCCGACAGCAAGAAGAGTTCTATTCCCGCCTAAATTAATTTAATGCTTTGCATTTTGATCGAACAATTTTAAATAATTAATGATTTAAAATTTGGCACTTAGTTTTCATAGAGAGAGTTAGTAAAGGAAAGGAAAAATCTTTTCCATCTAACTTCAACCTGAGGTAAGAATGTTCCATAGGAAAAATTCTTACTTTTTTTCGTCTTCGCAACCTATGCGACTAAGGAGCACAAATGAGCGTTAACAAAGTTATTTTACTAGGCAGACTAGGTCAGGATCCTGAGCTTAAGTACACACCAGGCGGCTCTGCGGTTTGTAATTTCTCTCTCGCAACAACTGAAGCTTGGACTGATAAACAAGGTCAAAAACAAGAAAAAACTGAATGGCATAGAATTGTTGTTTGGGGAAAACTTGCTGAACTTTGTAACCAGTATCTCGCTAAAGGACGTCAGGCTTTTTTAGAAGGCCGTCTTCAAACTCGTTCATGGGACGATAAAGATGGAAATAAAAAATATACGACTGAAATTCTTGCTTCAACGGTTCAGTTCATCGGTGGAGCAGCGACTGCGAACAACAATGCTCAGAACGTGGATACATCATATGCGCAGCCTTCAGCACCTGCTCAAGATTATCAGATTTCATCAGACGCTTCTTTTGCTGCAGATGATATCCCATTCTAGTATTTAGAATAAATTGATTATCAAAAAGGGAGTTTTAAACTCCCTTTTTTTTATTGGATGTATCAAATTGTTAAGAGCTTTATCGGAGTAAAATCGACGGTCAGTGTGGTCTTTTTTTCATCTCGAGAAATAAAATGAGAAAGTGATACAATTTGGGGATGGATAATAAGCCGAGTTTTTTTTCAGTAAGACGAGACCTGATTCAAATTGAGCAGAAGCTTGAGTACGATCTTTATGTCAACTCATCAGTTGTTAAAGGTAAAGAGAAATTCATAAAGATATTTAATTCTGGCGGTGAACTATCTAAAGAGGATATAGAAGAATTTCACAAAAAATATATCCAGCTCTACATACCTGAAGATCAAAGGAAAATTTACTTAAAAAGTCTTATTAAATCCTCTGCATCAGATCTTGAAAAAACTTCAATTATAAAAGACTCTGCCATTGAGTACCTTCACAATATTTTCGGAAAAGGGAAAGAGTTCTCTACCGATTTATTATCTGAGAATATCGAGAACTGCCGAGAAGTTGTTGAGGGAATGGTGGATGTGCTTGATGGACATAATATTGATTCACTTAGGAGCCTCATCGGTAACTTAAGCTTTCATGACTTTTATACTTACGATCATTCGATCAATGTATCTATGTATTGTATTCAGATATTCAAAGCGATTAACCCAAAAGCTTCCAGACGTGAGCTGATGCATGCAGGTCTTGGTGGTCTGTTGCATGATTTGGGCAAAGTTAAGATTCCAACTCATATTCTCAATAATCCAGGTGGTCTCTCAGACGAAGAGTACCAGATTATCAGACAGCATCCTGATTATGGATTGGAATTACTTTTAGGTGGTCAGTGCGAAGTCAGTAGCGAAATTGATCTGCGAATTGTGGCAAGGGTTGTTCATGAGCATCATGAAAATTTTGATGGCACTGGTTACCCTAAAAAATTAAAAGGCAAAGAGCAAATCCATCTTCTTGCCCGAGTGTGCATGATTGCTGACTTTTTCGACGCAATCACAACCAAACGTTCTTATAATGATGTCCTTCCAATCCAAGATGCGATGAATATCCTAAGAAAGTATCGCTCCATAAAACTTGATCCTAATATCTTTGATATTTTTGACCAACAAGTTCGTTATGTGAGAGCAGAAAGTACTAAAGAGTTACGTCTCTCGGATTCATTTGATCCCACGCTACCATATGCTCAATTTCCGATTGAAGAAATAAGACAATTTGAAAAAGAAATGAGTTTTGGAAAAATTAAAATTCTCGATCAGACTGTGAAAAAAGACCAAAAAAAAGGGTGAGTTGCCTCACCCTGAAAATTCAAAAAATATCTTAGTTTGTTTTTGTTTCAGTCGCTACTGGAGCCGCTTCAACTTTTTCTGCTGCAGGAACTGCAGTTGGCTCAGCTGCAACAGGAGCTGTATCAGTGCCTTTATTCTCAAGAGCTTGTACATCTGAATTAAGAGGAGCCGCCACAGGCGCTTCACCATCAAAAAGTGAACGTTTTGCATCACGAGATTTAACCGTTGTAAGGATGATTGAATTCACCATGAATCCGATAGCTAAAACTGTTGTAAGTCTAGTCATAAAATTTCCCTTCGCTGAACTAGAAAAGACAGCTTGAGAAGCTCCACCGCCGCCCATCACTGCACCCATTTCAGCACCTTTACCGAACTGAAGAAGAACTGTGACCACGAGAAGAACACAAATAATGACATGTAGAGTAATTAAAAAAGTAATCATATAAACCTAATCTCCATTGAGCTTCTACTTTTAACAAAATTCTGGGTACTTGCAAATCAATTTGTATTATTTATCACCGCAAAGGGCAAGAAAATCCTTGGCCTTTAAGCTAGCACCACCAACAAGCCCGCCATCAATATCCTTCTGTCTCAATAATTCTTCCACGTTATCTGGTTTTACAGAGCCTCCGTAAAGAATACGTGTTTTATCACCGAATACCGGAAATTTTGATTTTAGTACCTGACGAATATGGGCGTGAACTTCCTGGGCCTGTGCCGGACTTGCTGTTTTACCAGTTCCAATGGCCCAAACTGGTTCGTAAGCAATAACCAAATTTTCGAGTGTGGCCTTAGTTTGATCGTTTAGGCCTTGATGAATCTGGTCTTCGATTAAAGTCAAAGTCTGGCCTGCTTCTCTTTCTGCAAGAGTTTCACCGACACAGTAAATAACCACTAAGTTTTCATTTAAAGCAGTTCTGATTTTTGCATTCAGTGATTTGGATGTTTCCCCAAAATACTGTCTTCGTTCTGAGTGGCCCAAAATAACGAAGTGACCATTCATCTCCTTAAGGGAGCGTGGAGAAATTTCTCCTGTGAGGGCACCTTCAACCTGGTCGGAACAGTTCTGGAGACCGGCCTTCATTCCTTTAGATGATCCAAGTTCTTGAACCATCGGGAAATGAATCGCTTGTGAGGCAATCCAGGCCTCAGTCTTATTTGAGAACTGCTTATTAAAAGCATCAAAAAAATCTAAGCACTCCTTCGAGGTCTTGTTCATTTTCCAATTTCCAACCATAAGCTTTTTCATTAATAGACTCCAAATTTTAGGGCCTGAACACCTGGCAATTCGCCTTTTTCAATAAACTCTAAAGAAGCTCCACCACCGCTTGAAACATGTGAGAATTTCTCTGCCATTCCTGATTGCTGAACAGCTGCAACTGAGTCGCCGCCACCAACAACAGAGAATGAATTTGTTCCTGCAATAATTTCTGCGATAGACATTGTGCCTTTGGCAAAATTCTTATTTTCAAAAAGTCCCATCGGGCCATTCCAGAAAATGGTCTTCGCCGTTTTAAGATGGTCACCATATGCCTTGATCGTGATAGGCCCGATATCGAGTCCCATCTGATCAGAAGGAATATTTTGGCCAGCACATGGAATAGGGGCTCCGCCAAACTCAAGTGAAGTGATGTGGTCTTTTGGAAGTTGAATCTTTCCACCTTTGTCGGCCTGAAGAAGTTGTTTCGCAAGAGAAACATCTTCGTCGCTGCAAAGTGAAGTTCCGACTGTAATGCCTTTTGCTTTTAAAAATGGATAGGCCATGGCCCCACCGATTAAAAGTGTGTCCACAAGAACTAGCATCTTCTCAATCGTTTTAATTTTATCCGAAACTTTGGCTCCACCAATGACGGCCACAAATGGCTTGGCCGGTTTTTCTAGAAGAGCTCCAAGTGAATCAATTTCTTTTTTCATCAGAAGGCCTGGGTAAGCACGACCTTTGAAGTAGTTGTTGATACCAAAAGTTGAAGAGTGTTTTCTGTGAGCAGCACCGAAAGCATCATTGATGTAAACATCACCGTAAGTCGCGAGTTTATCTGCAAGGTCCATGTCATTCTTTTCTTCACCAGGAAGAAAGCGAATATTCTCAAGAAGAACAAGTTTCGTTTCTGGTAATTGAAGAAGATTTTTAACACCATTATCAATCGCGGACTCAGATAGGATCACATCCATGCCAAGTTTTTTCGCAAGGTATTCTGCAACCGGTTCAAGAGAATACTTAGGATCAACTTTTCCATCCGGACGACCAAGGTGGCTGATCATGGTGATTTTCGCGACACCTTTTTCAAGCATGAGACGAATCGTCGGGATCGCCATATCGATACGGCTAGTGTCGGTGATTTCTCTTGGTTCTGTTTTAGATAAAGGAACATTAAAGTCAAAGCGAGCAATGACTTTTTTTCCCTTTAGTTCTACATCATGGAGTGATTTTAATTGCATATAATATTCCTATCAAATTCGCCGTTAGAGTTTTTGGCCGATAAAGTTTGCCAAATCAATCACACGATTTGAAAAGCCTACTTCATTGTCGTACCAGCTAATGATTTTGGCCGTGTTGCCGATGACATTCGTAAGTTTAGCATCAAGATAAGAAGATTCTGTAGAGCCCATGAAGTCCATTGAAACAAGCTCTTCCTCTGTGTAACCAAGGATACCTTTCAGGTTTCCAGTTGAAGCTTTTTTCATCGCTTCGTTGATTTCTTGTTTCGTTGCTTTTTTCTCGAGCACAACCGTTAAGTCAACGAGAGAAACATCAGGAGTTGGAACACGAACAGCATAGCCGTCGAGTTTACCAATCATCTCCGGAATAACTTCACCAAGAGCTTTCGCTGCACCTGTAGAAGTTGGGATCATCGAAAGGTTCGCTGCGCGAGCGCGACGAAGATCTTCGTGAGCGTTATCAAGAAGGTTTTGGTCAGAGGTGTATGAGTGCACAGTTGTCATTAAACCGTTAACGATTCCGAAGTTTTCGTGAAGTACTTTAACAATCGGTGCAAGGCAATTCGTTGTACAAGAAGCGTTTGAAATAATGTGGTGCTTAGATGGATCATATTTTTCGTTATTGATTCCCATCACGAATGTTCCATCGAGATCTTTTCCTGGAGCACACATGATCACTTTCTTAACAGTTCCTTGCATGTGAAGGCCGAGTTTAGATTTGTCTTTGAAGATCCCCGTACAGTCGATCACGATTTCCGCACCAACCGATGACCAATTGATTTCTTCTGGATTCCTTACGCTGAAAAATTTGATCTTTCTGCCGTTGTAAGCAATCTCTTTCGTTTCATCGTTAAATGAGAAATCACCTTTTAGTTTTCCATGAAGTGAGTCGTGCTTTAGGAGGTGGATATAAGGCTTTGGTTCACCTGGATTATTAATCGCAACGATTTCGATATTTGTGTTTGCATCACTTGCAACTTTTGCAAAGTAAGCACGAAGAATTGTGCGACCAATTCGACCAACACCGTTGACACCAATTTTAACAGTTTTCATAATACTCCTATGTCACGACTGTGACCTTCGATATGATTCAAAAATTAAGATATTTTAAGCGTTTAGAACATACTCTATATCGTAGCTTTTGTGTAGCGAATTCAAGTCTCAAGGTGTACTGTTAATTTCTTATTTTAGGTACTTAACGCGCGAGTTGCATCATGACAAAAATTTTTATCTCGGATTTACAGGGTAAGGAAGAAATTTCATCAGTATTTTTGGTCAAAATCTTCAATACGATGGAAGGTAAAGATGGGAAAAAGTATTTCAATATCATCTTGACCGATTCTTCTGGAGACCTTGAGGCCCGCCTTTGGCAATACTCGGCCGAGATTGAAAGCGCCATCACAAAGGGGTCATTTGTTCAAGTTCGCGGGAAGCTCAATTTTTATCAAGGCCGCAAGCAGTTCATTCTCTCGCAGATTGAGAAAGTCAATCAAGACGATGTGAACCTCGATGATTTTGTGATGAAGGCTTTTGAAGATCCTGAGGTGATGTACAAGTCGTTGAATAAAATTGTCGATGGTCTTTCAGATGTTTATATCCGAGATCTTCTAAAGTTAATCCTTGCAGATGGAGAGATTGCTCGCAGACTTAAAACTTGGCAGGCGGGAAAAACGATTCATCATGCCTATCGATCTGGTTTACTGGAGCACATTCTTTCTTGTACAGAACTCGCGTTGGTTTTATCAAAACATTACAACGTAAATCATAATTACGTTGTGGCGGGCTGTATCCTACATGATCTTTGTAAAATTTATGAACTCACCGATGGTGTCAACGTAGAGTACACAGAAGAAGGAAAACTTGTAGGTCACTTGGTGAAGGGTCTAGAAATTGTGGACCGCTATTCTTATAAAATTAAAAATTTCCCACATTACTTAAAAATGCATTTAAAACATATTCTTCTCTCACACCATGGAGAGTACGAGTATGGATCTCCTAAAATCCCGCAGACTTCAGAAGCCTATTTAGTGCACTTGATTGATATGATGGATTCGAAGATGGGATCAATGGAGCTTATCCGTAAAACGGACTCAACCACAGGACACTGGTCGGCTTTTATTAAACATATGGACCGAATTGTTTATAAGTCTGAACTTCCTTTTTATCCTGAATATATCCAGGACGATGAGCCTTCTTACCACGAAGATAAAAAAGTTGATGTTCCAAGATCACCTGCTCCTCAGAAGAAACCTGCTCCAGAGCCCAAAACAAGCTTAGGTAAAATGCTCGGCGGATTTAAAATCGAAGATTAGCGCAGTTTGTGAAAACAATTTAAAGAGTTTTCGTAAACAGTTTTTTTCAATTCTTCTAAATTGAGGTTTTTAAGCTCAGCAATTTTGGCCGCGACAAAGGGTAGGTAGTAGGGCGCATTCTCTTTACCACGATGAGGAACGGGAGTGAGAAAAGGTGAGTCTGTCTCAAAGAGAATTTTTTCAGTGGGTGTGATCTTAACGACTTCTTGAACGTTCTCAGCTTTTTTAAATGTAATGATACCGTTAAAACCAAGATAGAATCCTTCACCTAACACAAACTCTGCCAAATCAAGGCTTGAAGTGAAGCTATGAACGACTCCTTTGCGCTTTAAGTGAGTGGAAAACTCTCGAAGGATGGCCTTCGTATCATCGTCCGCATCGCGGGTGTGAATAACAACTGGCAAGTCATGATCGCAAGCAAGCTGAAGTTGCTTTTCAAAAACCTTCTTTTGAACATCAGCGGGAGAATTGTTGTAGTGGTAATCTAGACCTATTTCCCCCACGGCCACCATCTTTTTAAGACCTGACCGCTCTGCAATTTTATTAAACTCAACCTCGGTAGCTTCTTTGGCATCGTGGGGATGAATACCTTGAGTGAAATAAATTTCTTCAAAGGTATCGGAGAGCTCTTTGACTTTATCAAGATTCTGAGGATCCACGCCAATCGTGATGACTTTAGAAATACTGGCCGATGAAATCTTTTTTCTTATTTCTTCCAGAGGCTCAGCTTTTAAATAATCAAGATGGCAGTGGGTCTCAATAAACATTTATTTTCCGTTTGCAAGAATATCGTCGAAGATTGCAAAGAACTGACGATTTGGAATTGTTCCTTCAATTTTTTTGCCGTTAACAATTATCGTAGGAGTAGATTTAAGGTTGTATTTGGTCCCTTGATTTATCGCCTCAATAACTTTATTTTTTACATCAACGTTTTGGTTACAACCATTTAAATTATGCTTTTTTGAGAGCTCTAAAAGTGTCTCATCTCCAATTTTATCCTGCATCTCAAAAATCTCATCGTGAACTTCTGCAAATTTCGCCGGGTCACAAGCAGCGATATAGGCCGCTTCACATGCGTATGGATGCATTTTGGCCTTAACGTTTGAGTTACAGTTTGCATCGAGTGGATAGAAGAGGTATTGGACGTTAATTTGAGTCGGGTAACGACGGATTAGTTCTGGAATCTGCTCAGCTACAACTTTACAAAATGGGCACTGGAAGTCAGAGAAAACACTGATTCTAATGGGAGCGTCGGCAAAATTCTTCGTTGCCATATGAATCTTGTAAGGTGATTCAACATCCGGCTCACCAATTGTTGCGAGCTTTTTATATTGCTCAACAATACTCGCATTGAGCTTGAGGTTATGGTCCTCTTTCCCCTTTGTTGTCTCATACATGAAGTATGCTCCTCCTACGAGAAGAACTGACCACATTCCTGCAACCTTTAAATCAGGTGTCCAAGAGTTGTCTCCGTGTTTCCACAGGAGATAGAAAGCAAGTCCAGACAGAGCATAGTAAAGGGTACAGAATGGACAAAGGCTTCCGAGTGCCCCAATAGAAAAAATGAAAAGTGCGACGCAACCGATGAAGTTGAATTTTGAAACCGCACTCGCAGTTTTCTCAAGGGCCGGGCTTGGCATAAGGCTTGAGAAAAGAAACAAAAGCCCAACGATGATCCCAAAAAATGAGATTGGAATTCCTGCGATGTTGGAGATCTTCGAATAGGTCGCAGCATCACAATTAAAGTAATTTGAAAGATTACATAAGGTGCTTGCGCCACCAAGTTTTGTTGGATAAAGCACATCATAAAAGTGACTTGTTAAATAAATACTCACGCCGATCATGGCGGCAGCATTCATGATAAAAAGAAAATTTAATCCGCTAATACCATTTAAGGTGAGACTTTTCTTTTGTTCCATTTGATTATCCTTTTCGATATAGATTCCAGTTTCTTAAAGTCGTTTTATCTCGTCTGTAGCTATGAAATTTTAGATCACAACAAGTGCACTGTGGAGCAATTTGTACGATGAGCTCAGGGTAGAGGGCTTTCAGTCTTCGCTTCGCCTCTTCTTGTAAGTTAAAGAAGAACTTGCCTTGAATGTTTTTGAAAAAGGGGCTCTCTATAAAGTTATTTTTAAAGTCTTCTGAGACTTCAAAACAGCACTCGTGAATACTCGGGCCAACGAAAGCATTTCTGGGGTCAATGAGGCCAATTTCGGGTCTCTCAAGAATTCCGGTCGCGAGACCTTTCCAACCTGCATGGAGAAAAACGACTCCTTTATTTCCTTCGATCACAACAGGCAGACAATCCGCAGTCTTAATCGCAAGAGGAAGACTAAAATTTTCATGAGAAACGATTAACCCATCTGCTTCACAAGGAAGTGTTTCAGGCGAAACGATGTCGATTCCATGAACTTGGTGAGCATGAATAAGAGGAAACTCTGGTTTTTCTATCCACGTTTCAAAAGAGCCTTGGGTTAGAGCCTTGGAAAATGCAATTGTCATGCGGATATTGTAGCTTTAAAAATTACTCAGAGAAAGCACGGATTGCTGCTTGGAAAATTTCAGGTGGAGCTGCTGTAAAATGCAATTTTTCTTTAGTCATAGGATGAATAAACCCTAGCTCTTTTGCATGGAGTAATTGATAAGGATAATCACTCAGCTGCTGGCGAATTGAGGCCGGAGCTCTTTTAATGTGAGAGTCACTACCACCGTAAACAGGGTCACATAAAACTGGAGTATGAAGCATTTGTGACATGTGCACTCTGATTTGATGAGTTCGACCAGTTTGAAGCCGAAGCTCCATGTGAGCGGCCCCCTCGTACTGTTTGAGTGTTTTATAATGAGTCACCGCCGATTTTCCATTTTTAACATTAGCGGCCATCTTGTGCCTGTTCGTTGGATGTCGGCCAATAGTCGTGGTGATTGTTCCCGAGTGAGTCGCGGGTTTTCCGCCGACAAGAGCTTCGTATTTTCTTTCAATGTCGTGGACTGAAAACAAGCTCACAAGACCTTCATGGGTTTTTTGATCTTTTGCAACGACCATCACTCCAGATGTACCCATGTCTAGTCTGTGAACAATGCCCGGTCTTTTTTCCGCGCCAATTCCTTTTAGGTCGCTCCCGCAGTGGTAAAGGATGGCATTGACAAGTGTTCCTGTGTAGTGACCTGGGGCCGGATGAACAACTAGGCCTGCGGGCTTGTTGATAATAATGAGGTGGGCATCTTCAAATAAAATATCCAGAGGAATGTTTTCTGCGATGAGGTCACTCGTCACCGGAGGGGGAACTTCAATTTCTATCAGTGCGCCAGTCGGTGGCATTTTATTTAGGCTGAGCTTGACTTCGCTTGAGATCTCTTCGTCTTCAAACATCCGCTTTATGGTAGAGCGAGAGAAGGGTAATTTTTCTGTGAGGTAAACGTCCAAGCGTGAAAAATTCTCTCTGTCTTCATTCGTTACAGTCAGAGTGAAATTTTGGGTATCGGTGGTATCCGCTAGAGAATTCACTTTTGATTTTTTAGTTTCTTAAAATAAAGCAAGTAACTGGCCGCGACTTGATCCGGATTAAGTTTTAAAACTTTTGCGTATTGATAAACGTAACCACGAACGTAAACGTCTGCCGGAAGTTTAGACACTTCTTCATTTTCCATGGCCGTGATATGTGTTTTAGAAATCCTGGTCATTTCGGCCATTCTTTCAATAGACACGCACTTGTATTCACGAATTTCTTTAAGAAACGAACCGGAGAATTCCATGCACTCTCTGATTTTCCGATCCATCTCAGGATTCTCTTCATACTCAAGTCCAAACTTCTTCTGGGCAGAAATCTTGGAAACTTTCGCTTCGATTAGATTTGATCCGTAGTCTTCGTATTGAATGGCATCTTTCTGACGTTCTTCAACAATGTGAACGCTTGTCGGACTTTCTTTTGCTCTGGTGTTCAAGCCGTTTTGGTTAAACCCACGTGCTTTATCGTATTCTCTTCTTTTCTCAGGGAAACCAATGACGGAATAAGCTTCTTCGACTTGTTCTAGAATGGCATCACACTCGTCCTTGGTCATAAGCGAGTAAAGCGCAACGCTGTTTCCGGAGTAGGCGTTCCGGGCCCGAATGTAAGCATCTTCAATTTGTTGGGGGCTAGAGTTTATTTCAATTTCAAGAGCGTCGTAGTAATTCTTTTTTTCTGCATCCATGCGATTATTTTCCTCTAAGATTCGATCAAACGATTAACAATCCTGTCAAAATTATTGACCAGCTTCGAATTCGGATATTCTATAAGCAGTGGCTTCCGTTTGCGCACACTTTGCCAAACAGATTGGTCGTAATCTAAGTAGCCAGGAAACGTCATTTCGATTCCAAAAAACTTTCTACAAATACTTTGTATAGAGTAGCCGATATCAACATCTGCCTGAGATCTCACTTGGTTGATGATTAGGTTAGGTCTGAACTGAGACATCTCAGATTTGATTTTGAGCCCAACTTCTGGGTTAATCTCAGAAATTTTTCTCACCAGGTCAGCCGGAGATGTTGTAACACCGGAAGCCATCTTGGCGTTCATCGATTCGTTGATGATTTCTTCAATTTCCGAAACACCTTCAATCATTTTAAGGCGACGATAGAAAACCGCTTTAATGAAGCGGTAAGTATTTTCAATAGAGGTTGGCTCAGGAAGGACAACTAAAATCCCTTTATCTGCTGTGATAAAAAAATCTATAGTGTTAAAGGCCGTTCCAGCACCTAAATCGAAGAGAATATAATCAGCATCCAACTCGTGAAGCTTACGGATGATTTGGTTTTTGTGCATGTGTTTTAAATTCGCCATACCCAACTCATCTTGCGCACCACTAATAATTTTTAGATTCGCGATTGGAGTTGTAACCAAAAGATCTTCGAAATTTGTTACTTTCCTTGAGATGTAATCTGAAAGTGTTACTTGTGGAATGGGAAGGCCCAGGCATGTGTGAAGGTTCGCTCCACCCAAGTCGAGATCCACCGCCACAACTTTATTGCCCATTAAAGCGAGACAAATCGCAACATTGGCCGAGACTAAGCTCTTGCCCACGCCACCTTTCCCACCACCAATGGCCCAAATTTTCTTCATATTTTGTATTGGAAGCTGTGAATCACTTTCTAAATTCATATCTTAAAATTATATGAAGCTATCTTCCATTTTGGAAAGGCTATTTTCATTAGTAATTTCTTAGAGATAAGTCTGGCTTCCTAGTTTTTCGCATGTAGCCCTAGACTGGGCATGTCGAATCCATTAAATTGGGAGCACTTTGTATGGTAATTATAGTAACGAGATTTTGTTTAGATCTCATTTACAAGGAGTAGGGATGGCTACATCTCAAGGCCAAAAGTACAACTCTTCATTCGAGACAGTACTTCACAAGCGTTCAGATCTTCATCTTCTAAGAAAGATTTGGCATATAACAACAGGATCGATTGGGATTTTTATCTTCACCATTTCTTCCGAGTCTCAAAGGACTTGGGCATTTGTTACGTTAGCAATCGCTATTCTAGGCTTTCTCGTTGATTTTATTCGAAATAAAGTCCCTGCAGTAAATGAAATCGTGATTAAAGTAATGGGACCTCTTATGAGGCGTTCAGAAAGAGAGGGCGTGACTGGGTTACCCTTCTACGCTCTTGGAATCTCTTTGGCGTTGTTCTTTTTCTCAAGAGACATAGCAATTGTCTCTAGTATGTTTCTTGTTTTCTCTGATCCGCTCTCATCTTTTTTTGGAGTTCTCTACGGTAAGGACAAAATCTTACCTAATAAATCTCTTCAAGGTGCTGTGGCCGGCTTTTTCACTTGTTACCTGATCACGCTTTTTTACGCCATGAATACAACAACTACTGGGACTCATTTATTGGTTTTCTCAATTGTTGCGGGAGTGATCGGTGCGGCTTCAGAACTCGTGTCGGCGTTTAACATCGATGATAATCTTACAATACCAGTTTTATCTGGTTTAGGTATGACTCTACTAAATCACTACGTGCAGGTCTTTCCATGATTTTCACGGCGATTCCGGTTGAGTTATTTGACCAGGTTAAGCTTCATACACTTTTGTCAAAGATTCCTGCTGCCTATGAAAAGTCAGAAAAGATTAACAACATTGAAAGAAAGTTTTTTTCTTACCCAAAGTTGGATGACAAGGGCTTCAAGATTAATTGTCAGTCAGATCACTATAATGGAGTCTCACTTCCCTCAAAGCTTAACTGTGAGCTTTTGCTGTTAAATACGCCTGTGCCTAAATTTGATGAGCAGATGGTGGAATTCACAAACCCACTTGTGGTCAAAAATCTCTACGATGCCATGAGCTACGGTGCTGAAGCCAAAGCAATCTATTCCTACGAACGTCCTTATGGGAAAAATCTTAAAGGGCTGTATCAGAAGCATTTTCGTTATGCACTCAACTGCACATTAGAAAAGTGCCAGCTGACGATGAGTACAACGCCAGCTAGCAACTTATAGTCGACTATTCTTTTACAACAAAGTTACAGATCTTTCCTGGGACGTAGATCTCTTTGATGATAGTTCCGGCCAGGTACTTAGCAATTTTCTCATCACCTTTAATAATGCCCATTAAATCATCTTTGGAGATATTGGCCGCAACCTCAAATGTCCCGCGAGTCTTACCATTAATTTGAACGGCCACAGTGATGAGGTCATCTTTGGCAAGTTCCGGATTGAATGCTGGCCAAGATTCTTTGGCGAGAGTGTTTTTCTCACCGAGGAATGACCATAGTTCTTCTGCCAAATGAGGTGCGTAGGGTGAAAGAACTAAGGCGAAATTTTTGGCCGTTGAGGTTGAAACTTTTCCGGTCTTATAAATATGATTCACAAACATCATCATTTGAGAAATGGCGGTATTGAAGTGGAGAGTTTCAATGTCCTCAGTCACTTTTTTGATGAGCTTATGGAGTTCTTTAAGATTCGATGCTGGCTCGCCTTTCTCATCCGTGTAGTTATCCTTATCCATCAAAAAGCGATTCGCACGGTTTAAAAAGTTATAAACACCTTTCACTCCATTCATGGACCATGGTTTAGTTTTCTCAAGAGGGCCCATGAACATTTCATAAAGACGAAGTGTGTCTGCACCAAATTCTTTGACGACGTGATCTGGATTGATCACGTTCCCACGAGATTTACTCATTTTCTCGCCGTCTTCACCTAAAATCATTCCTTGGTTTACAAGTTTATGAAAAGGTTCTTTAGTTGAAACAAGACCTAGATCATAGAGTACTTTATGCCAGAACCTTGAGTAGAGAAGGTGAAGAACGGCATGCTCGGCACCACCGATATAAAGATCTACGGGCATCCAGTAGTTTTCAATCTTAGAATTCCAAGGCTCAGATTTATTTTGGGGATCACAGAAACGTAAATAGTACCAGCAAGATCCGGCCCATTGAGGCATAGTATTTGTTTCGCGTTTGGCTTTTTTACCAGTTTTCGGATCAATCACATTTAGCCACTCATCAATCGTCGCAAGCGGTGATTCACCTGTTCCAGAAGGTTCATATTTTTCAACTTGAGGAAGCACAACTGGAAGCTCATCGGCGTCGAGGCAGCGAACAGTTCCGTCTTCAAATTTTAAGATTGGAAATGGTTCGCCCCAATAGCGTTGACGAGAGAATAACCAATCACGAAGTTTGTAGTTAACTTTTTTTGAACCAAGTTTATTTTGCTCAAGCCACTCAATCATCTTCTTGATGCCATCGACTTTATTAAGACCATTTAAGAAACCAGAATTGATATGCTCTCCATCTTCTGTGAAGGCTTCAGCATCAACATTACCACCCTTAACCACTTCAACGATTGGAAGATTAAATTTCTTCGCAAACTCATGATCTCGCTCATCGTGTGCCGGTACTGACATGATGGCGCCAGTTCCGTAAGTGTTCAGAACATAGTCTGCGATGTAGACAGGAATTTTTTGATTGTTTGCAGGGTTAATGGCATAGGCACCCGTGAATGCACCGCTCTTATCTTTATTAAGTTCTGTTCTTTCAAGATCAGATTTAAGAGCAGTTAATTCTCGGTATTTTGCAATTCCCTCTTTGTGCTCAGGGGTTGTGATGACATCAACGAGCGCATGTTCTGGAGCAAGGACCATATAAGTTGCTCCGAACAGAGTGTCCGGTCTTGAGGTGAAAACTTGAATCACTTCTTTTTTTCCATCGACAGTGAAGTCAATGATGGCCCCTTCTGATTTACCGATCCAAACTCTCTGCATCTCTTTGACTGATTCGGGCCAGTCGAGAAGATCGAGATCTTCTAATAAGCGTTCAGCATATTGAGTAATCCGAAGCATCCATTGCTTCATCGGCTTTCTAATAACAGGGTGACCACCGACTTCAGATTTACCATTGATCACTTCTTCATTGGCGAGAACAGTTTTAAGATTTGGGCACCAATTCACCATCATGTGCGATTCGTATGCGAGCCCTTTGTTGTAGAGCTGAACAAAAATCCACTGAGTCCATCGGTAATAGTCAACGTTTGATGTTGCGACTTCACGATCCCAGTCATAGGAGAAACCAAGCGACTTAAGCTGACGCTTAAACGTTTTAATATTTTCTTGGGTTGTAATATTTGGGTGAATCCCAGTTTTCACAGCATGGTTTTCTGCCGGAAGTCCAAAAGAATCCCAGCCCATTGGATGAAGAACATTAAACCCTTTCATCCGTTTATAACGGGCCATGATATCCGTCGCTGTGTAACCTTCAGGATGACCTACGTGAAGACCTGCACCCGATGGATAAGGGAACATGTCGAGAACATAGTATTTTGGTTTGGAAGTGTCTTCCGTGGTTTTAAAAGTTTGGTGTTTGTCCCAATATTCTTGCCACTTTGATTCGATCTCAGAAAAGTTGTATTCCATCTTGCTGTCCTTCACGTTTAGAGTGAGTACAGTCTAGTGGAAATCACATTTATTTTAAAGTAAGTCTGTGTGCGTTATTTTAGTTTTATCACAAAGGCAGCATTACCTTTGACTCGGAACCAGTCATAGTCTCGCAGCTCAACTCTTGTTCCAAATGAATCTCGCACATAGAACGAACCGATATCATCAGTGCATTCTTCTTCTTCCGTGTCATAACAAGGACCAGGAAGCTTGTCATCATAACCAACAATCAAAACAACGTGCCAGTAATCGTCATCATTGTAGTTAACAATGACTGGGCTTTTGTATTTCCAAAGAGCATCTTTAATGAGGTCAACATCTTCGTCATCAAGTACATTCGTCGACCATTTGTTGCCGTACTGAAAGAGCTTGATGCTTTCAACTTCCGGAAGCTCAACGTGAGGAAGATTGTTCATATTAGGATGGCGATTCCAGACGGTTTGGTTAGGGAGATTATTTACCCAGGCTTCAAAAGGCCAATCTCTTGCATGAATACCAAAACCCTTATTAAACCTTAAAACTGGAGCATCAACAAAAGATTTTGCCCCGTTTACGTAGGGTGCCCACATTAGAAAGGATTCTGCTAAATCGTATGGGCCGTATGGTACTGGGTTTTTAATCCCGGCCTTTTTATTGGCCAAAAGCTCCATGGCACCAGTGTTACTCATAAAGAGACATGTATTCACGTCCCCTTGATCTGGAGATTCCTGAACATAGTCCACGAGTTCTATATACTGCTCAGGTCTGGGTTCAGCATAAGCGGATAGTATAAATAAAAAGGGTATTATTTTTAGCATCATTCTTGAAAATTAACCTGAGCGAAAAAGCTTTGTACAGAAATAAAAAAAAAGGGACTTCACGCATCCGGCGCTAGTCCCTTTTTTTCACAGGGGGGAGGAAATTTGGTCAAATAGAGTGACAACTTAGTGGGTATGTCATCTTGTGACCTCGGGAACTCGTTATGGTTAGGTAGTCATTAACTTCTGAGAATTCGTTGGTGTTTTGGATACTGATGGTATGTCTATTGCCATCGATATAGACAGTTTTTGTAAATCCTAAGTTTTTCTTGTGTGTCCGGACAGAATCTCCCTGGAGCGATGAAATTGATCGGGATACTCCCTGTTCGTCTTCTTTATGAAATGAAATCTTATGATCTTCAATCGTGAAGCTTTTCTCACCGAAGGCGGTTGAACAATTGATTGCTCCCGTAGACGCCTGAGAGCTTAGAGCGTGGATCATCACCATTAATCCTACAAATCCTAAGATTGTACTAAGTGAGAGTGTCTTAATTTTCATATGTTTCCCCTGGTCGGTGCCATCAAGTTACTCATAGGTATTACAATGCATATGCCAACTTAAATCTAATAAAGATAGATACTTAGGGGTGACCTCTAGAGGGTAAGTTTTACAGGTGTCAATTTCTTTTACACTGCCTTCAGTGCTATAGACAAAAAATAAGCAGCGAATATCGTACTCTGATGTTGTGGCTTTTCTCTCTAATACCGTTGGTTAATCATGAACTTTGATCGCATGAGATATTTTGTGGCCGCCGCTACTTACCTGAGCGTAACAAAGGCGAGCCGCTCAGTTCACATAAGCCCAAGTGCCGTGAGTGACGCTATTGCTAAACTAGAGGAAGAGTTTGGTTGTGCGCTTTTTCGTCGTGAAAATAGAAATTTATTTCTAACTGATAAAGGACTGCAATTAAAGCTTGAGTTTGAAAAGATATTCAGACAACTTGATAGTATAAAGGACAGTATATCGGATGATCCCCAGAGCCTTAGGGGAGAGTTTCGCATAGGGGCCAGTACCTACTTGTCTAGTCGAAATCTCTCACAATCCTGGATTAAATTGCAAAAAAAACATCCAGATTTATTTGGAGAAATTGTAGGGATGCATACGGCCTTGATCATCTCTGAGCTTTTAAAGGGGTCTCTTGATTTCGCACTTTGTTTTGGGCCACAAGTTCATCCTTTACTAACTCAGAAAATAATTCACCAGGGGCAACTAAGAATTGTCGTCTCTTCAAAGCACCCCATTCTTAAGCTAAATCCAACCGAGCAAATTAAGCAGATTGGAAAATACCCGGCCATCATTTACAAATCCTCCGTCGGCATTGAGAGCTGTAAAAATCATCCAACGTTAACAAAGTATGGTATTGACCCTCATTATAGGTTGCAGGCCGACAGTGACGACCAGATTATTTCTTGTGTTGAGTCCTCTGAGTTTTGGGGTCTTCTTCCTGATTTATGCATTCACAAGAAAGAGCTCAGAATTCGAGAAATTTCTCATCCAGCGGATTGGAAAGCTCCCTACAGTGTTTATTCTGTCGTTCGCTCAGACCGGACTCTTCATCCGGCCTTGAAACTTTTAGAAGATGAGCTTAAGAAATCTTTTAGACTTTAGCTTCAATGACATCTATTTTTTAATACATCTAATTCGTTTCACATCATCGAGTCTGTCGACACTGTAAACAAAGTTATTTCCTGTCGTTCCGTTAAATCCGAGCGAGATCCGCAAGTTATTTCTTGTTCTCAAACTAGAAGAAATGAAATAGTGCTCTTTATCGGTAAACGAGTAGTAATCAGGATCAGTTTGAATTGTTTCAAAGTCCATAATCGTTGGAAGTCTTCCTCCGATCATCCGGCAAGCTTCCGTAGCATCTGACTTGTAGACGGTTGTTGTTTCAACGTAGATGTCTTGATTGCCACTCTCAGCGTTTAGGTAGTGCCCATTTTGATTCGTTTTGCAGCGAACGGTGTTCTTACTCACCATGACCGGATTTCCGTCGGCATCCTTTTTTGAGATACAGTTCGGGTAGGATTTCGGCAGAATCCCACTCCAGGTTGTTTTCTTATCATGTGAAACCCATACAACACTTGGGTCCCATGGGTCGATAGCAAAACTCGTTTGAACACTTGCGACTAAGACGAGAGAGTAGAGGATATACTTCATAACTTTCCTTTGATGCAGGTACGTAGGTTGGAATGGTTTTAACTGAGTCATGAAGAGCTGTAAAACGGTAGGATCAGAAAGGGATCGTTCGGAATTTTAGAACAAAAAAAGGGGGATCTGATTGAGCCCCCTTTTTTCTATTCTATTTACACACAATCATTAAAAGAGTTCATGTTTCCTTTCAGGTCTTGATGCCAGATCGGAAGATCACTAAAGTAATTCGGATCATATTCAAAAGAAATCGACTCACCTGGATTAAGACAATGCCTGAAGTTAACGTTCTTCACTGGAGAAGGGTTTGGATTATAAAGTTCCGCCGTCATTTTAGTAGTACCCTTATTTACCCATGTAAATCTAAGGACTTCAGTTTTAGGCATTTTTATGACTCCATCCTTCTCAAGACCTACTCCGTAGACATTCATCGGATGATTGTTACCATATTTATTGTTACCAACCATATCATCTCTGATCGCAGTTTGTTTTTGATTCGTTTCAACGTACACTCGTCCTGTATTTTTTCCAGTTACTTTCAAATAACCGAGGGTTTGTTTACCGCTGTCATAGGCAGCTTGGCTCATGAGGATTGCGTGAGTCGGTTGTTGGTACCCGAAGTAATTCTCAACTTGTGGCACGTTTACCCATGTTTCAGCAATGAAAGTTGGACAAAATCTAAGCCAGTCATTTGTTCCGTTTAAGAGGTAGCCTTCACCGCCTGTGTTACCACTGTTACCATTGAGTTCATCGATTCTTCTCTGGGCTTCACTGCGAGAGTTGTAGACAGGTATAGGAAGATTTGCCCCGTTTCTCGCTAGACCATAACCGATAACTTTATAGGTTTCATCAACAATCCACTTAAGAGAGTAACCTGGTGGAACATTGACTAATGAAACCTCTGGTTGTTCTAGTCCGCCGTTTGGAGTGATACTTCGACCAGTAAGTTGTTTCAAGAATTCAAAGCGACTGTCTAGAGATACGAGGGAACTAAAGATAAAATTGTCTCCACGTGGGATTAGAAAATCACCATCACCTTGAACAATTGTGAGAACGACTTTAAGAGGGATACGTTCACCGTTTGTACTCGTCCAAGAACCAATCTCGGGTACCGTCGTTGTAGAGTTATTTTCACCTGAGCGGATGTCTGGACTCGCTCCTGCTCTGAGTTCGTCAATTCTTCTTTGAGCGTCTTCTCGAGATTCATAAGTTCTTATATTTAAATTTGCCCCGACCTTAGCTATACCGTAACCGATAACTAGATACGTCTCATCGACAATCCATTTTAATTGGAATCCAGGTGGTACGTTGACGAGACTTACATCAGGTTGTTCAAGACCACCGTTTGGAGTGATACTTCTCCCAGTTAATTGCCGAAGCCCCTGGTACTCAGATTGAAGATTCACCAAAGAACTTTCAATAAAGTTATCACCTCTTGGAATTAGAAAATCTCCATTCCCTTGAACTATTGTCATCACTGCCTTTAGAGGAATTCTTTCACCATTGACACCGGTCCAGTATCCGATTGTTGGAACATCGGAGCTATTCTGATCAACCGCTGAAGCTTTTTCGCCATGGAATTTTTTTGATGCAATGAAGTTTGAGCTCTCAAGCGTATTTTGAACGGAGTTTATTTTGATTGATTTCGATTTAACATTACTCATGTCAGCGTTACATCCAATGATTAGAATTGATAACGATGTCATGGAAACAAGTTTTGCATAATTTTTCATATTTCCCCCTGGTGAGGAAATACTATTCAAATATGCGGCCAGAATTCTCAATATACTTTTAACCAGTTAGTACCGTTGAATGAGTATTATTTATTCAGTCTGTTAGGTTTAGCTGTTTAAAAAAATGACACTAATTCTTGATACGAGGTTTTACTTCGTCTCATTCGGCGCATCTGCTAACCTACTGGTAAGTATGAATTTGGTAGATGTTTTTTGACATCGTTCTTGCTGGAATCCAGAGATCCCCATTGTCGTATAACCATCTTGGATCATGTTGATAGTTTACCCCCATGCTATTTCGGAGGAGATAATAATTCTCACCAGAGATTTGTTTGAGTCCAATAATTGCAACATGATGAATGTCGCAAGACTTTTCGTGTTTGCCTGTAATTAAGGAAGAACAAACTGAAGCTCCAACTGGTCGCTTAGACTCTAGTTCTATTTTAATTTTTGGTAAACCTTCACTCTGAATGGTTTGTTCAACACAATTTCCTTTTGGAATCGAGACAAGATCTAAAATTGTTTTATCAATAATTAAACCAATGAATGTCTGAGCAAGGGAGGACCAAGTTCCATTAATATGTGCTTCTTGTAATGTAAAAAAAGCCTCTTCCGGACTTGGTTGGTAACCTAGAGGGACATAGTATTTGTGAGACATTCGTGAAGAAAATTCCTCATACACCTGGGAAAATTTGGTAAAAAGAATTTCTTGCTTTTTATCTCGAAGTTTTTGAGATTTGAACTGGTCTTTTGTCATTATGGGAAACTTGGTACCTCGTTTGAGTGGCTCATAATCCGTCATCAGCTTTGAGACAAAATTACTATGAAAGGCATGCCCAACGATATCATACGTTTCGTCTACACTCGATTCATTGTAGGCTTTGAGCTTACCTGCGGCCGCTGCAGCGTTGACTCCACCGCAAACTGCTTCCCCTCTCATGGCGCTCAATAATCCAATAGATTTCGCATAGCTGTTTGCAATAGAATAAGGAGACGTTCTGAGATTAAGTTGAGAATTATTACTAAACCTTTTGTAGTCTATTAAGAACGCTCCGACGAAGGCGTAGCTGGAGTCGAACTTACCTTGGTCAAGGATTTCTAGTCTCGCCATCACACTTGGATTCGCTTCACGAAGATCTAGAGCAAGAGCTGTCATTGTCGAGAAAACTAGTAAACATGAGCACTTTGTGAGATGTAAAAAAATGGTCATAAAAAACCTGCGGTTAATTTATAAATTGCAGTCATTGTAATAAAAATTATGAACGGATTATGCTTTAGGATAATAATTACTATGACTGTATGAAAACTATACTATTCATGTTCTAAGATTCAGAACGTTGTCTGTCTTGTAGCCTTAAAATTTTTATTCAGAATCCGAAGGTTGAGGTGCCAACTTTATTTGGCACCTCAAAGGTACGAGGCTATTTGTTTTTTAGCGAAGTAATTCTTGCATCGGCTTTGGCCTCAGAGTCGAGTAAAGGCATGTTTGTACCGGGTATCACTTCTCCGCTCCCAAGTAAAAATCCATAGCCCTTCACTTTATAAGTTTCGTCAACAAACCACTTTAATTTGTAGCCTTCACCGAGGTCAATAGCATCTGGATTTGGTTGCAAAAGTCCTCCTAGACCAGTCTCGGATTTTCCTATGAGCTCAAGGATAGATCGGCGCTCTGGATCTAAAGATACCATGGCGTTTTTCACGAAATTATTCCCCCGAGGCATTAAAAACTTTTCGTCGCCTTGAACGACCATTACTTCCGCAGTAAGCTGGACTACTTCGTCTTTGTCATTGACGTAGCTACCAATGATTACTGACTCTGCGGCCACCAGAATCGAGTACGAAGCTATGATGCATGCAAATATTGTTTTCATTTAAGGTTTCCTTACTTTAACGATAATGTTTGGGTCGATGAGAACATTTTCTTGAGAGTAGAGCTTAAAGCGATATTCTCCGTCTGGGAGTTCGCCAAGATGGAATGAACGACCCCAGCGAGAATCGGAAACAAACTCTTTACCATTCTCATCCACAAGTTTTTGTGGAAGAAAGTTTGTGACATGTCTTGGCTGAACAAAAACATTTCCGTCGTGACGGGTGATCGTTGTTACAACGCTAAAGTGACCGCCTTGGTGATTTCTGTGAACAATAAATCTTTGATTACCTTTTTTCGTGCTCACGTCCAAAATATAGTCTTTAGTGGATAGGTAAAATCCTGTAGAGGCAGTCCCAAGAACGACATCATCTTGTTTGAAAGGTACGTAGTTATTAGTGTCTCGAATATCTGAGCCATTTCCAGTCACATTAAGACTCTGTATCGTGACATCAGGTCCGTGTAATAAAAATGTCCCATAGGTTGCACTAACATGGTTTCTATTCGTCGCGTCCTCAAGGTCCGATGATTCTACGATCGGTATAATGAGATCGTCATTCCTGTTTTCTAGAGCAGGAACAGAAGCAATATCACTCCAATCTGTGCTAAAGTTTGTTTTGGGTACTTGTGTTCTATTATCCGGATACTCTGTGCATCCTTTTCTCGTACGAGCATAGGTTAGTCTTGGAGTTCCGTCTGATGGTTCTGTGTAAATCCAAGCAAATTTTCCACCACCATCACTTCTGTTAACTTGCCCTAGGTATTTCATAGGCTTCCAATCAGTGAGACCTTCTACTTTGTATTCGGGTCTTACATTTGCGGTCAGAGTACCGACGTAAAAGTTTAGCCTTCCATCAGCGTAAAAGTGTTGCTCGGATTTTGTCTGCCAATCTCGATGGTGATTTGCCAGATTTTCACATTCTGAATCAGAGTTACTTTGAGGTCCTTTAGTTGGTGAGCCAATCTCATTATTATCTTGAGTAATCGGAGGTAATTCTGGTGGCGGAGGTGGAGTAGGAACGGAGCCATTTAGAATTAATGTTTGAAATCTCTGATTGATAACGAGGCCTCTCTTTTTGAGAAGAATGTCTCTCGGAATTATCTGACCAGAGTTCTTATCTTTGACGAGTACCACAGCACTTAATGGAATCTTTTCACCATTTGCACCGTTAAAAATTCCAATAGGAGTAAGATCGATCGCTAGAGAGTTTAGCGTCCAAAAGGCACTAAGAATAATGGGCAGCCGGTAACTTAAAACATTCATGATTAACTCTTTTCAAAAAATTTATAATCCTTATATATAGATTATTTTAAAACAGGATTTAAGCAACCTGAGAGCCAGATAGTTGAGTTAAGTGTATGGATATCTGTTGCGATTTAAAAAAAGGTAATCTTTTTTTGGCAATAAAAGTGGTCGAATCAGGAATAGGTTTGTCGATCAAGATCAAGAGTACTATAGATCTGACAAAAACCCTATGTCTTATCGTTTTCTTTACGATACTATCGTAAAATGATCCCACTAAATTACAATCAACTTTATTACTTTTATAAGATTGCGGAAGCTGGATCAATGTCTCAAGCTTCTCAAAATATCTTGGTAAGTTCTCCGGCACTTTCGATGCAGTTAAAAGAGCTGGAGGAGAGTTTAGGTACAGCTCTTTTTTTGCGAGTTGGAAAAAAACTTGTTTTAACTGAAGCTGGCCTGATCGTCCAAGAATATGCAAAAGATATTTTTAAGCTCGGGTTTGAACTCAGGGACACATTGTCTGATCGGAATCCCGGAACTGGTCGCGCCAAGATCGAGATTGGCTGCCAGGATGCAATTCCCAAAAAGATAGCAGATGAACTCATTGAATTTTTGATTGATAAAAAAAGATGCAAAGTTACGATGCGCGAGGGAAATCGTGAGCATCTCATGAGCATGCAAAATGCTTTCAAGCTTGATCTCATTCTCACAAATTCGCCTTCGCCCGCGAATAGTTCTTCTATTATTGAATCAAAACTTCTCTGTAGAGAGAGGTTAATTGTTGTGGGACATCCAAAATTTCGTCCTCTAAAAAAGAAATGGCCCCAGAGTCTAAAAAATGCACCCTTTGTTTTACCAACTTATGACTCCACAAATAGACAAAAGTTAGAAAGTTACTTTAAAGAGAGTGGTTTGACTGTCGATGTGGTTGCAGAAGTAGAAGATTCTGCAACAGAGTTAGACCTTGCTCTAAAAGGTCATGCACTTGTTGCTGTGATGAAAATTTGCGTGACCGATTTACTAAAGACTAAGGAGTTAATCGAGATCGGAACATTGGGAGATCTGGATGAAGAGGTTTGGATGCACATTGGGAAGCGAAAGATTTTAAATCCAGGAGCTCTGTTTGCGATGAAAAACTTTACTCTTTTAGATAAGTAAATTTCTCTGAAGATAGTCTTCAATATTACTGAATATGATTAGCTTGAACACCTTGCTAGGATGGCATTAACGAAACATCGGAGGCATTTATGCAAGTTCAAGTTCACTATCAAGGATTAGAGACTAAACAGTGGGCAGATCAGTTTATTCTTAATAGAATTTCGAAACTAAATCGTTATCTAGATTCATCCTCTTCGGCCCATGTCGATGTGAGAGTATCAAATAGGCAGTACTCTACAACTCTTTCACTTCACTATAAAGGCCATGACTACGCATTCTCTTCAATTGGTGAGAATTTGTATGAAGTTTTTTCTAGTGCCGTAGAGAAGGCAAACAGGGCCCTCGTTGAGCACAAGAGCATGATAAAAGATAAAATTCATAGAAGATCATCGGCTGTTCATGAAGTGCTAGCATCTTAGTAAGAACAAAACTGAATGAGGGTTACTTGTAGCTCTCATTTAGTTCTTTCACATCCTCTATTTCATTTAGTAAGTTGGCTTTTAAAATCTTAGCATCTGCAAATTCTTTTTTGACTGCCCAAAGGTTGTACGTAATCACCAGAGTTTTATTTTCTTTCATCGCAACAAACGAAGACACACTTACGGCACCTTCACAAAACTTTGAGAAGTTTGTCTTTTCCGTGAACATGATCAAAGAAGCACTTTGTGAAATCACATCGAGTTTCTTTGCAACGGTGACCGCTCGAATGATTTTTGAATTCGGTAGAGTACTCACGTCATCTGCATCAAAATAAGACTGCATGACGTAGGTATGGGCCGCACTTCCTGGAACTGTAATCTTGTAAGAGTCGGTTCTGGTTTTTTGAACTTTTTGATCTCCCATCATGTGCTTTACATAATCTGGGGCAAGCATCTGCTTATCATCGAAAAAACCAACGGGTCTATTAATGATCATAACCGACTTGGTTAGTACGAGTTTTACTCCTGCTTCCTGAACGAGGGAGAGGGAATCGAGCTCAAAAATCTCAGGATACTTCACTGAGAATTCGCGTGCAGACATGATCGAGAAAAAGTAGTGCATCTCTCCTTTGATAAGCAGCTCCGTCTTTATTGGAAAGCCAATCTGGTTCTGCTCTATCGCTTTGGCATAAATGGGTATAGAAATGATAAGATTTATGGTGAAGATGAGAATCACTTTGTAGAATGATTGAAACATAATTGATGTGCCTTTGTTCGATCATCGTTATCGGATATTTCACGGAACAACATGAGTAAAAAACTATGATTAGACCAATTTGTCGTATGGGGAATCCGATTCTAAGGAAAAAAGCAGCGAAAGTCTCGAAAGAACAATTAATGTCTGATGATTTTGCTCTTCTTTTAAAAGACCTAAAGGACTCAATGGATCACTATGGTGGTATTGGAATAGCAGCGCCTCAGATTGGTGTAAATCTAAGTGTTGCCATCATTGAACTCCAAGGTGTTAATCGTTATGGAGAAGAGATTAATTTGCCTTTGACGGCGTTTATTAATCCTCAGGTGGAGTTCTTAACCAATGAAGTTCAGGGATTCTGGGAAGGTTGTTTGTCAGTTCCTGGGTTAAGGGGATTTGTCGAGAGGCCCAAAAAGGTAAGGGTTACTTATTGGAACACTAGGGGCGAGGATGTGGAACTTATCGCAGAAGGTTTTCTCGCAACAGTTCTTCAGCATGAGCTAGATCATTTAGATGGCGTTCTTTATATTGATCGTATTAAAGATACGAAATTTATTTCATACCAAGAAGAATTTGAAGAATTTATCCAAGAAAGGACTATTGAGTGAGTCACGCTGTACCAACAAAATCCCTGGCCCTAAGAGAGTTACTGAAATTTTCATGGCCGATTATTTTAGGCCAAGTTGGTCTGATGTTGATTGGAACCGGGGACATGATTATTGCTGGAAGATATTCACGAGAGTGTTTAGCAGCAATTGGACTCGCAATTTCAATAGCAAACCCGATTCAGATTTCCCTTTTAGGAATGCAATTTTCAATTTCTCCGTTACTCGCCCAGAAGAGAGGGAATGGAGAAAAAATTGAAGACTATTTTTGGACGGTCATTGTTTACAGTATGATTGTTTCGGTCTTTTCCTGTGCTCTTACATATATGAGTTATCTCATCGTTCCATTCCTAAATTACGGAGATAGTCTTAGCCCCATCATCGTGGACTACCTAATAATTACAAGCTTTTCATCTTTTGGTTTATGCCTCTATCAAGGCGCTAAAGAATTTTTTCAGTCCCAAGAGATAACCTTTACCGCTAATGTCGTTGCGATCATTGCAGTCGCCGTAAATCTTTTCTTTAACTATGCTTTTGTTTTTGGTCGTTATGGGATGCCCACACTTCAAGAAGAGGGACTCGCTTGGGCGAGTCTTGGGGTGAGAGTCTTCATGGGCGTCTCCTTGTTTGTTTTGGCCCACAAATGGTGGAAGAGTTCCCGGACCATAAGATGGGATTTTATGAAAGAAATGTGGAAGCTCGGAGCTCCGATCTCTATTTCTATTTTTTTTGAAGTGATGGCATTTTGTTCTGTGACGTTATTTGTTGGTAAATTTGCAGAAGTCCAAACAGCTGCTAACAACTTAGCGCTGAATATTGGCTCATTAGCGTTTATGATACCACTGTCAATTTCAGCGGCCGTTGGAGTGAAGGTAGGGCATGCCTACGGTGAAAAGAACTATAATTCAATCGTCGTTTACAGTAAGGTGAGTCTACTCACTTCACTCTTTTTTACGGCTGTCATGGGTATGTTTTTTTATCTGTTTCCTAATTTTGTGATGTCACTTTATACAGATGATGTTCTTGTTCTAGATTGGGCCAAGAAATTGCTTTTTTGGGTAGCATGCTTTCAACTCTTCGATGGCGCTCAAGTGACAATGGCAGGTATTCTGCGGGGTTTATCTATCACAAGGCCCGCCTCACTTTCAATCTTCTTCGGGTATTGGATTATCGGTATTCCTCTAGGGTATTACTTAGGATTTCATACAGATCTTCAGGCCCAGGGATTTTGGATTGGACTTGCTGTGTCTCTTGCGATCGTTGCGTGTATGCTGGGTTTTATTTTAAGAAACAAATTGAAGGCCCTCCTGAAAGAGGGCCCTTAAGAAACTACATGAAGAAGTCGCCATTGCCTTGAACAATTGTGTGATTACATTGATTTTTAAGAACGCCACCCCAGAAACCTAAGAAAGGTCTAAGAGTAAGTCTTTGTGAATGAATCACGTAAGATTTAGGAACAACCACAACTGCCATTTTCGTTGCTGGGACATTACGTCTCACAGTTTTGATTTGAAATTCTCCGTTTGTATTCAGGTTTGAATAACTATAACCTTCACCTTGCTCTGGAGAGTAGACGTAAGGATGAACATACCAACGATTAGTTTTTACATAAAAAACAACTTTGAATTTGTCTAATGAGTCTGTAGGAAGTCCTGTCACATGACCCTTGATGTGAGAATTTTTAACGATTTCATCAACTGTCACGGTAGTGTTTCTACACTCATTAGCGTAGTCAATTAAGACGTTAGCGAATGAACTGGTAGAGAGAAGAATCGCTGCACTTAAAAACAAAAATTTCATAAAATCTCCTTCTGTGTTTTATTTTATTCTCTATGCACTATTAAACTCGTACAATAGGAGGGTCATTCTTTCCTTAAGGCCCTAGATGATTGATCAGATTATTCAAGGAATTAAACAAAATAGCTTCTTTATTTTTCAATCAGCTTTGACTGCAGAGCAACTAAGAGATCTGAGTCATTTTTTTGACCAACATCGCTCAGAATTTAAACCTGCGATGGTGGGGTCTAAATTTCATAAGCAAAGAGACGTAACTATCCGAGGAGACTATACTTTTTGGTTAGATCCTTTAGATAGCAAAGAACTCTTTCAACCGATCATGAGTTTTTTGAATGAGCTGCAAGAAGCGCTGAATCGTAATTTTTATTTAGGTCTCAAGCAATTCGAATGTCATTTAGCGTTTTATCCACCAGGAACCTTCTACAAAAAGCATTTTGATCGTTTTGAGTTAGAGTCAACAAGATCTCTTTCTTTTATTTTTTATTTAAATGAAGAGTGGTCTTCGGATAATGGCGGTGAACTTGTGTTGTATAATAAACAGCATGAAGTTATCCAGGTTATTTATCCTCGGCCGGGATCGTTTGTATGTTTTTTAAGTGATGAATTTCCTCACGAAGTTAGGCCAGGTGATCGTGAAAGACGAAGCCTCACTGGTTGGATGCATACAAAAATTATCTACTGAGGTGTTATGAGCTGTCCGCTATGTGATCGTGTTAAGAATTCAGAGTATCCATATTTGATTCATGAGTATAAAAATAGTTATCTCTATTTAGGTGAACATCAGTACTACCAAGGTTACTGCGTGCAAGTGAGTAAAACCCACTACCGGGAAATGACAGATATGCCCGTTGCAGCCCGAACAGATTTCTTTCAAGAGTTAATGACTTCCCATGAAATCATCCAAAAAGTTTTTAATCCAAAAAAGATGAATCTTTGTAGTCTGGGAAATGTAGTCGACCATATTCATTGGCATTTCTTTCCACGTTACGCAGATGATCAGAATTTTATGAATCCACCATGGCTTCAGATGCAGTATTTTGATGAGCACAAGATTTCTGACAGTAAGAGGGGAGAGCTCATCGCAATGTTAAAACCATTTTTTAAAGATTTGTGAGTTGATCAATCACTCACAAAAATCATATCCTAATTTAAATCAACAATTTTGCCAGGAATCATCCATGAGTTTTTTATCCTCTAGAGTTCAAAAATTAGCCGAATCTGAAACCCTGGCCATGTCTCGTCTAAGTAATGAACTGAAAGATAAGGGTGTTGATGTTATTAATATGTCTTTAGGTGAGCCAGATTTTGCGACCCCTGACTTCGTAAAGACTTCCGCCAAAGAAGCTATTGATAAAAACTTCTCTTACTACACTCCAGTTCCTGGTTATAAAGATCTTCAGGAGGCGATTTCTCAAAAGTTTGCCCGCGATAATAAATTAAATTATAAGCCGTCACAAATTGTTGTTTCCACTGGTGCTAAACAGTCCATCATTAATGTAGTTATGGCGACAATAAATCCTGGAGACGAAGTCATTCTTCCTGCTCCTTACTGGGTAAGCTATTCTGAAATGATTGAGCTTAACGATGGTAAAGTCATTTCGCTTCCAACAGATTACCAATCTGACTTTAAAATTACTCCTGCTCAACTTGAAAAAGCGATTACTCCAAAAACGAAAATGTTCTTATTTTCAAATCCTAGTAATCCAACGGGTTCGATGTATACGGAGAAAGAACTACGCGCGCTCGGAGAAGTTTTTAAGAAGCATCCGAATGTTCTGATTGTGTCGGATGAAATTTATGAATACATCACTTTCGAAGATAAAATGTTTTCGATTGGATCAATCCCAGAGCTTCAAAATAGAACTGTAACTGTGAATGGTCTATCGAAAGGATTTGCAATGACTGGTTGGAGACTTGGCTATCTCGGGGCTCCGGAAGAAGTCGCTAAGGCCTGTGTAAAAATCCAAGGACAATTTACTTCTGGAGCAAGTTCTATATCTCAGAGAGCGGCCCTTACGGCCGTAAAAGCAGATCCAGCAGTCCTCAAGACCATGCAAGAGGCTTTTAGAGTCCGTCGTGATCTTTTGATTTCTCTCATGAAAGAAGTTCCTCATGTGAAAATCAATAATCCAGGAGGCGCCTTTTATCTTTTCCCTGAAGTCTCGTACTACTATGGGAAAAAGCATGGAGATGTTGTGATTAAAGATGGTAAGGATCTCTGTATGTATCTTTTAAATACTGGTCATGTTGCACTTACTCCTGGAAGTGCTTTTGGAGCTCCGGATTATATCCGTCTATCATATGCCACGTCAGAAAATATAATAAGTGAAGCAGTTCTAAGAATTAAAACTGCTCTTGCAAAACTAACTTAGCTTTAAATTTTTATTCCAATAGCTTTATAAAAATATCTTGTTACCCAGAGGGGTCCAATAAGTAAGAAGGCCAGGTCTTGAAGAAAGGATGGCTTTTTCCCTTCAACTTTGTGACCCCAAAACTGGGCAATCCAGGACAGAACAAATACCGTTAGGCTTACAGAAAATAGGAATCCTGTCTGATAAATAAGCTGGCAAATAAAACACATGGCGATGATTTGAACGGCCATCCCCAGAAACATTAAAAAATTCAGTGAGAGATAAAAAAATAAACAACCTGTTACAAAGAGCGTGGCCCAATTCACATATGGAGAGAGACTAAAAATCTCTGGTCGCGGAATTGTCCAAAGAAAACCAATAACAGAGAACATGATGAGTGGGACACAAATCTTATGTACTAATTGATTTGTAGGGTTTTGATGACTGACCCCATACTCTTCCATCCACTGATTAAAAGTTCTCATGAAATATCCTTATAGGTGTTTACGGACTTTGATCCATAATGAAGTTAAGTTCCCGTCGATGAATAATAGATTTATTCTTGCATGTCTCAAAATTTCCAGTCAAATTTTGTTCTTTAATTACTTCAATACACCCCTTGAGATAAGATGCCTGGGCCTGGTTTAGTGCTGCCTGAACAGTCACCAAATTGTCTGATTCAATTTGTTGACTTTTGTGTGCACAGCCAGCGAGTAAAATCAGAAGAACTATTTTTTTCATAACCTGATACTATATCTCTAGCCCGGGCTTTATCAAACTAATAAGCACTCATGGATGAGGAGAAGCTGATGAGATTTCTAATAACCTTTAGTTTAGCTATGTTGCCGTCACTCGTATTAGGGCAAACACCTCCGACCCCATTTCAAACAGATTACTGCACGAATTATCCTGAGGGAACTAAAGAAGAACCCGAGAAATGGAAGCACTGCTGTCTGATGCACGATATGTTTTTTTGGGCGGGTGGGAGTAGAGAAGCCCGCAATGATGCCGACCTAGAGTTGAAGCAATGTACTGAGAAAGCAGGAGCTCCAAATCACGCGAAGATAATGTACTACGCTGTAAGATTGGGATCTTACTCACCTATAAAATATTCATCTAAAAAATGGAATTACGCGTGGGAAGGAAGACCTTCTTATCAGGCCTTGAGTCTTGATGATATAAAATTGATTACAACTGAACTAAATTCAGGTTATGAAAATATACCCGTACAAATGAAAAAACAATTTATTAACAAACTGCAATCATATTTGGACTAGCATGATACTTCTTTTTTTATCACTTTTCATCTCCTCAGTGAGCGCCTCTAGTACTTTTCCTTGTGAAACTACCTATGATCAAGTCAACATACCTCATGTCACGACTTCATCTGAAGAGGGCTACTATTACTGTTTCGGTTTAAACCATGGGCGAGACCGTGCGTGGGAGATGGATTTTTTTAGAAGAGTCGCCGCAGGAAGAAATGCTGAAGTTCTTGGTTTCTCTCAACTAAAATCTGATCTCATGATGAGGCTTCTTGATCTTCCTTCTCTGGCCGAAAAATTATGGAGTGGTTTTCCAGAAGATAAAAAGAAAATTATTCAAATTTATGCAGACGGAGTTAATGAAGGTTTTAAGACAGGAAAGAATGCAACAGAGTTTAAAGACATTGGCTTTGAGCCTGAGCCATGGCTGCCTCAGCACACGATCTATGTTCTTTTGATTCAGTCATTTGATCAAACGAAAAAAACGTTCTTTCGAGATTACGAAGAAGAGAAACTCAAATCCGCTTGGGGTGTTAAGGCCGAAAGCTTATTTGATCAAGAAAATTTCCCCTGGGATAATACGATTCTGAAAGAAGGAGAGTATAAAAAATCTAATAAGGTGGTTTTGCAGACGAGTGACATGAAGGTGAGTCATGCGAAACTCTGGGGAGAATTTCCAACTCTTTTTGGACTCGAGTCAGGTTCGAACAATTGGGTTGTTAGTGATAAAAAATCAAAGACTGGCAACGCAATATTGGCGAACGACCCACATCTTGATCTGAAAACACCTCTCTTTTGGTACTGGATAGGTCTAAGAGCTCCGGGGATTACGATGCTTGGTGCGAGTGTCCCAGGTGTTCCAGTAATTATTAGTGGAACGAACGGTAAAGTGGCCTGGGGACTTACTAATTCCTACTTAAAATCAGCAGATGCTGTCTTTATCAAAGATCTCAAAAAAAATCAGATAGAGTCGTTCAGGCCTTTTGTGAAAGTTAAATTCGGTTTCCTGAAAATTCCTTTTTTCTTTAAAAGTTTTGAGAAGCTTACCTCAGGACATAAAGTCCTTCCGCTTGAACTTGAGAGTGATGAGAAACTCATTCTGCGTTGGTCAGGGTATAGTCTTACGCCGGGAGAGGTTTATCCGATGTTTGATTTTCCTAAGGTTCAAGACGTCGCGGGCCTCAATGAGTTGACTTCTAAAGTTGGACTTCCGTCGTGGAATTATGTTTTTGCAGATGTGAAGGGAGATATTGGTTATCGAGTTGTAGGCAAAACTTATAAAAATTCTCAAAAAAAATCTTTCGGTATATCACGAATGTCTTTTAATGAGTTCCTCTCTGAGGAGTTTTTGTCCCCTGAGGAGAGACCTCATGTATTGAAACCTTCACGAAATTATATTTACACAGCTAACAATCGCCACTGGCCTACTGACGGACAGTTTTATGGAGGACGAGGCTACAGTCATTCTTATCGAGGATTTCGAATTGATGAGCTGTTGCAAAAAAGTCTCCAAGATATAGAATCATTCAAAAATATTCAATGTGATAATCAAGTTATTGATGCTCGTTTTTTCGTCGAAAAAATTTCAAAATATATTTCGATCCCAGAATTTAAGAACTGGGATTTTAGTTTTGATGAAAGCTCGAGAGTTCTTCCTATCTACAGAAGATTTATGGATCTGATTAAAGAGAAATGGAATGTCGATGAATACGCTCTTTATCGTTTGTTAGAAAATTTGGATGCTGAAAAAATTGAAGAGCTATCTCCAATTTATAAGCTTGCATTGGCCGATGTTGCAGGAAGGAGTTGGGGAGAATTTCATCGGATAAACTTTGCTCACTTGTCTAAAAACACTGAGTGGATCTTCTCACCAGATATTTCCGGAGTTGGTGACACGCATACGGTAAATCCCGGTACTGCCAATTGGAATGCAGAAAAAAAAGTTTATCAACAGTTTAGTGGTTCCTCTATGCGAATGATTATAGAGCTGGGTAAAACTCCTCGAGTTCTTCTTTCTCTTCCGGGTCTAAATCGCGAGTATGATTTACCTTCTAAGTTTTCTCCATGGGACAGCTGGCGAACTTGCCAATATAGCGAAATAAAATTCTAAATATTAATGATTCAAGAGTCTTAGAATGATTCGCTGCTGACTAAGGTGTTGAAACTACAAATATTCTCGCGGACTGTTCTGACCTAAAAACTCAAGTTATCTGCTTTCAGAGTCGATAAGACCTCAAGCTCTCATCTTGAGAAGTTTTTTATGGAGGTACGTATGAGTAGTAAAGGTGGATCAAACGGTCAGAAGAAAAAATTAACAAAGAAAGAACTCAAAGCGCAAAATCACGCGAAGTTGATGGCATCAAAAGGTCAGTCAACGAATGTGGTAGATATTAATGCTTATCGAAATGATCAAAACAAAAAAGCTGCTTAACTTCGGTTAGTATTCGGGAGGACCTTTGGGTCCTCCCGAATATTTTTAGAAAGACTTATTTACGTACTCTTTGCATTTTTCTTTATTGCTACCTAGGGCATAACCAATCTTAGAAGAAGTTGCTTCTAAACAAGCTTGATAAAGTTCGTCTTTTACAATTTCTGGACGTTCAACACGTGTTGGTCTTCCATCTTCATCAACTCCTAAAAGATTAGATGCCAATACACTTGGGGTCCAGATAGTGTGAGGAACTACTTTGTAGTAGCAGTCATAGTAACCGTAAGATGTCTGATGAGGGAAAACCTGACCCGCAAATATGCGTTCAACTAAATCCGTTTCACTTGCTTTGATTTCTTTACAGTTGTTACTTGTCGAGAATTTCAAAAGCCATTGCTCGATAGTTAAAGGAGCTTTAATCCACCCTGGAAATCCAGCATCCATAACCCAGATTTTATTGTTTTCGTTAACGACTGGAGAAACATGATACCACCATGTTTTTAAACTCATGTCGCTCTTCTTTTTAGTGTAGAAGAGAAAAATTTTAGCAGTATCTAGAGAGTGTCTTGTTTTGAAATCGTTTGCCCACATTAAGGCTCTGTTAGAGCAGATTGAGCTTTTCGTTCTTATGAAGTCAGTATCCATTGAAGAGTAGAGTGTTTCTTTGTTAAGCCCACGAGAAGCTACGTCTGTTACTGTCCAGTCATAATCAGTAAGTTTGATGTCGGCAGCAAATGCTGAAATGCAAGTGAGTGTCATTAATCCCAAAATGATTTTCATTGTCCCGGCCCTTTAGTTAGAAAATAATGGTTATAATTAACGTGGTCCTGAATCAGATGTCATCAGTAAATGAAGCAACGGGCCTAACAAATTAATATCATTTTCTATCTGTTTGATTTTCTTAATTATGCAACAAGTACGCGCACCAAGTCATACTGGTTTAATCAGGAAATAATGACTCGTGCGATGCGTTTCAAAATCCTTTATTTGTTTGAGTTTAGTCCGATAAGAGATCTATGAAAAAATCAAATCTATTATTGCTCACTTCATTCCTGTTATCTTCTTGCTCAGGTGTCTCCAGGAACATTGCTGGTCAATCACTAACACCACCACCTCTTGATAATTTACTGGAGGCAAGCAAGACGATCCTAATTGATGTTGAGGATTATAATTTTCCTAAAGTGTGCCCGGCCTACTTGAAAGAGCTTGAGGTTAAGCTTGATTCTTTAGACATGAAGACACTCCCATTGGATCAACTTGCAAAAGACTCCGAAGCAATTGCAAAGAATTCGTGGAGTATCAGAAGTATGCTTCATTCAAGGTTAAATGAATTCTCGAAAGAATGTGTTTTCCAAGTTCAATCAAGCTTTCGACAGTTCCGTTTCGTCGAAGATTACTTACTAGAACTAAGTCGAAAAACGGCCCACTTAACTCCTTCGGAGATTGATTTTCAAAAACAACCGATTCCAATTTTAGATCAAAAACCAAATTTCTACCAATTGAACACTAATGATGAATTAAAGTTTGAATCAGGAGACTTATTAATCACAAGAGGAGTGAGTTTTTTATCAGGCATGATTGCTCGCTTAGGGCAAAGATCGACTCAATTTAGTCACGTGGTGATGGTGTACAAAGAGCCAGAGACGAATGAAGTTCGCACGATTGAATCCTACGTAGGAGTAGGTGTTTCGACTTACAATTTTGATTTTGCATTAAAAAATGAAAACGCGCGCATCTTGTGGTTGAGAGCGAAAGACAAAAATCTCGCCAAAGAAGCTGCTCAAAAAATGATCACACTCGTTAAGGAAAGGATCGCTGCTAAAAACCACATCAAGTATGACTATGAATTGAACTTTGATGATCCATCAACAATGTCGTGCGCTGAAGTTTCACAAGTCGCATTCCAGATGGCCGATCCGAGTTTTAAGATACCTTATTATCCCAATGAAATTTCTGGTGCCAAAAGTATTATTGAGCGCCTGAAGTTGGTTGAAGGCCCTACTTATGAACCTGGTGACATGGAAATTGACCCTCGGTTTGAACTCGTCGGGGAATTTCAGGATTTGCGTTTAACTCGTGATTCTCGTCAAAAAGATGCGATCATGACAACGATGTTTGAGTGGATGGAAAAGAAGCAGTATTACCTTAAGGATAATTTGAAGTCTAAAATGGCCGGAGGAATTATTCATAAAATCCGTAAGACATTTCTTTGGCCACTCGTAAAGAAAGTACTAAAGCTAGATGATTTTTCAAAAGAAATCCCAGCTAATATGCTTAGGACGGTGACTTTGATCAACCAGCTTGGCGAGGTGATGCTAACAGAGCTTAAGGCCCGTGATCTTGCTTATGAAAAAGCGCATGGTGTTCCAATGAATTACATGGAGATGTATCGCGCTTTAGAAGAAATGAGAGAAGCTGATCTTAAGCTGTATGGTAATAAAAAGACGCGCAAAAAGTCTAAAATTCATAAATTGATCAGACCCTAGACTAGTCTTCCTTATCAAGCTCTTCTAGTGCTTTATTCTGATCTTCTTGAAATTTTTGACCTTTTTTAAGTGCCTCCATCATCTTTGCTGAATCAGCGGGGCCTTGATTTTGAAGTTTTTTTATTTCTTCCCTGAGCATTTGATTTTCTTCTACGAGTTCTTTCTTCTCATCATGAGTAAGTGTTTCTGCCATTAGAGTGGTTGTGAGTAAGAAAAAGTACATCAAAAAATTCATGAATCCTCTTATTGTACAAGTATTGATTTGGGAAGTTCGATTATAAATGTGGTGTACGGAGCGGAGTGGTCATATCTAATATCCCCACCATGGCCATTGAGGATACTTTTAGACACCGATAAGCCGAGACCACTTCCTTTACCTGGTTTCTTGGTTGTAAAAAATGGCTCCATCATATTTTTTGAAACCTCTTGAGACATTTTTTTTCCAGAGTCAATTATCTTAAAAATGATTTTATCAGAACCAATAAGAATATCAACTTTGATCCATTTTTCATCTGACTCTTGAACAGCATCATATGAATTGAAAAGGAGATTTGCAAAAACTTGAGTGATTTGTACAGGCTTGACTTTAATTGCAAAATCTTCAAATGGAGAAATACTAAATTGGATAGAATTCTTTTTAAACTTCTCTAGGCATAGGTTTTCAAATCTTTCGATAATTTCGGACATATAAATATCTTGAAAGTAATCGTCATCTCCATCTCTGGAAAAGGTGACGAGCCCTTGAACAACTTTAGTAATTCGTTCCAGTGAATATTCGAGAGATTTTATGTGTGAGGCAAAGTTTGAAGGCTTAATTTCATCATTTTGAATTTTATGCCTTAAAATTGAAATATTTCCATGAATGATAGTGAGTGGATTGTTAATTTCATGTGCAATTCCGCTAGCCATTTCTCCGAGCCAAGAAAGTCTCACGGTGCTCAGAAGTTTCGCTTCAGTCTCACGTTTCTCTTTCTCCATTTTTTTATGATAGGAAATGTCTGATACGTAAACAAAAAAACCTACCACTTCACTGTTTTTAGTTTCAGGTATATAGTTTACAATCGTATTGCGAAGTTCTCCCGTAGGAAGAATAATTTCTCCTTCGTATACTTGTGTTGTCCCTTTCAAGACTTTTTTTACGTAAGGCTCACTTCTTTTGAAAACTTCAGGAGGAAGAATCTCACTCATATGGCGGCCTTTAATCGATTCTTGATCCATACCAAAATATTCTGAATAGAGTTTGTTGGCATTGATATTCATGAGATTCTTATCCCAATGTCCCATGAGGGCCGGGGAAGCATCAAAAAAGAGTTGTAGTTCTTTTTCTTTACTTGCAAGTTCATCTTTAACCTTAATGAGTTCTTGAGTGTATTTTTTTTGAGCAGTGATATCAGTAAAAGTCACAACGACTTGAAAAGGCTTCGGCTCGCCATTTTGAAATAGAGGCACAGCTGTTGCAGATACCCAAGAGAGTTCATCGTTGGCCTTATTAATTCCTATAATTTTATTCCGAACCGTAACTCCTTCAGTCTTAGCAACAATGGAGGGAAGGTGATGTGGATTAATAAGATTAAAATTTTCATCGACAGCTGTCCATTGAGGATCGAACGCTGTTTTTCCAAATAACTGATCCGCAGTGAGTCCTAAAATGTGCAAAGCTGAGGAGTTGTATTGAATGATTTCACCATTATCGTTGTAAATAACGACCCCTTCAAGCATAGATTCGAAAATTGTTTCAAGTTGGTTTTGATTAATAGGCATTTTTTCAAAATTATTCATGGTGATGATGATAACAAGATTTTGATCAATTAATCATTAAGGAAAAAATAGCAGATTAGATTAATAAATTTTTAACAATAATAGTTGGAAATAGCGACTTACTTCATTAACTCATAAATTAAGTTTTCAGTGAGCTTTTCACTCGACTCAGGGTAGCTTTTAAAGACCATAACTTCTTTTTCAATTCCCAAATTTTCGAGTTGAATGATGAGGTCCTCCGCATGTAACCCGCCAATAATTAATACGGGGTTTTTGTGAATATTAGTTTTAATCATTTGAGCAAAATGAGCATTCCGTTGCTTTATGTAAAAATTAAATTCTTCAAGCGATTTCATCGCCTTTGCTTTCGTATAGTCGATGGGATTGTCAATCTTGGCTTTTTGAGTTTCTTCAAGGGCATTTTTATAAAGTGCGAATTTTTTAGAGTCGGACATACTTTGCTTTAGCCTCAAGTAGAACCCGAAAAATCCCCGTGCGTCACTTATAGCAATTTGATTTTTAATTAAAAGATCTTCACTGTCACCACATAATGCAGTTACTTCTCTTGGGTATTTTGTTTTAAGTTTCATTGGTAAAGAAGTTACAATATCGTCGTAATCTTCATGTTTTAATGCTTCACTTAGCGAGGACATACTCCAACCGTTGAAAGTGGGGTGAAAGTTTTCATCAATGGCTTTTCCTGACTCACAACCTTCAGCGATGAGGAAGGAATGCTTTTTAGATTCTATTTTTTTACTTAGATAATCATAGATTTCTTTTTGATTTTGATACTGAGGTGTTTGAGTAGAGGCTCTAATATTTGTTGTGTCAAGGCCAGCTGATGGGTGCCACTGCTTTATAATAAGAACTTTACCCCGAGTTGGAACTTTGTTTGAGCATGCCGTAAAAAATGTAATGGCCAGAAAAAGCGAAATTTTCACAGTGATATCCTTTTGAGTCAGTACCCAAAGGATATCACTGTATTCATTTTTGTTGAAATTTTTTAGTTATTCTACAGAGATGATCTTAGCGCTATAAGCTTTTGAACAAGTTTTATCTAATACAACTCTTAAGGTATCAGTTGCTCCCCCGTCCCCTTTTGAAGCACCTAGATCACAGACTACGACGGCTTTATTTGGAGCAAGTCCGCACTCGTATGCCCAAATCCCGTCTTGATCGTAATTTTTTCCAAATTTTTTAGTTGCCACTTTTTCAGCAAGTGGTCCGCATTTCTTTAACAAATCATCAGATGAGATTGCTGAAAATGAGAGAATAATTAGCGAAAATGATAACAATGTTTTCATAGAAGGCTCCTTTTGTACCGACTCAGTAGCACTTAGAGTTTATTGAAGCAAGTATGGTAAAAAATGCATGGAAATAAGACATGGCAAATGATTGATGAAAATCAATAAGTGATAGAAGACTTTTGAGTGATCATAAAAAATATTTACAGTGTCTTAAATCAATTTGTTATCAGTAGAGTTAAAGGTTACTGCTAAAACCGTTTATGTAACCTTTGATGCAATAATTTGGAGAATTCATGAAATCTTTTCTTACTTTGGCGCTTCTACTCTCATCAATCTCTGCTTTTGCGGATCAATGCCAAGCTCTCTCAAGTGAGCAAGCATCTCGTGCCGCACTTCTTATTCAATCTGGTTCCGAGATAGCTTCGCTTTGCCAAAACTGTGGAGAGGCAATCAAGAATGCTCAATACTCGACTGCAAGAAGCGTGAGTGTCGTAAAAAGCTATGGGGATTTTAAGGAACTTTCAATAGCTGGAGAAACCGTTGACCTTGCTTATACATATTTGAAAGTTGCTCCCAAAAAGTACGTAAATGTAGCTCTTGTGGTTGGGTGTCCAGCTTCAGGTGTTTCGAAAATGATACTTCGTAAATAATAATTGATCTTCGAAACGATTATCGGGTCTGAAGTAACACCTCAAGACCCAATAATTAGCAAGAGGCTTTCTGATTAGGTGTCATCTATAAGCTGGCAGACAAGTTAAGATCACGTTTGTGACATGCTGATTTTCAATCTTCATAAGTTCAGTCAGGTGAATTGTTTCAGTGAATCCCTTTTTAGTTTTAAATTGGTAGTTATCTAATAAATTAAAAAATTTATCACCATTTCTAACTTTAACAGAGATACTCGTCACATCTGTATCTGATTCAATGAGGTAGATGATTTCCTTCTTTATTCCATTAAAACTAAAAACTTCTCCAAAATTAGTGATGTTGTTTTTTATTGGAATAAAGCCTAGAATATTTACCTCTAATACTATACCTTGTCGCAGAACTACGCGATTGAATCGAGGCCATTTGCTTGTTTCGTGAATAATATAATCCGTACGACATTCAAGACCTGCTAGTTCATCAAATGGAGCGGTCGAGTTTTTGGAATTAAGTTGTGTTCTTTGATCTGAGTCTGACTCTAGCTGTCCCCTTAAATCTTGCTGTTGTTGGAACTGAGCAAATATAGAGAAAGATCCTAGAATCGTTGTAATCAATAATAATTTCTTCATATAAATTCCTCTTTATCTATTTTGTTTTTTACATAAAACGATAGTTTTATCATCAATCAATTGAGCATCACCAGGGATTAAGTTGATTACGGAATCTCCATCTTGAACTTGATATTGCTGACATTGTCTTCCTATGTCTGTCGGACACTCGCGACAGTAAACATGTAGTCTTGGTTTAATTTTCTTTGGGCCTTCTCCTACATAAATATCAAGATATTCTGTAATGCCTCCAATTAAACCGTAATTAACAAAATTTCTGATTGCTGCACTACTTGGTTCATAAGCCGATGCATTCAGAGTACAAAAAATTAATAATCCAAACGTCTTTTTCATATCATTAATCCTTTTATTAAATTATTCGCAAAAATATATTTGCTGACCAATGGTGAAATTTTGACCCTTTTCAAGGTAGATCGACCTATAAGAACATGCTCCAGATTGTGGTTGTTGATAAGCTTGGCCACTTGGAAGTACACAATTTCCTGATGTAATAATTTCCTTTAAATGTCTTATGTTGTATCCATCACAAAGCACAAGAACATTGAATCTTGTGTCTATGATTTTATCTGCCTCTATTTGTACTTGCTGTATTTGAGATGGTCGTTGTTGCGAGTGTGAGGAATGTTGCTGTTGTTGTTGCTGCTGACGTTGACCATATTTTTCGGCGCAGTATTGTTGAATTTGATAGATCGTTAGCTGGAGAGTCTCAACAACAGTCTTATAAACTTCCATTTCGATATTACACATTGAGCTGCTTAAACCTGGATTACAAAGACCCTGGTCTCTTTGCTGCTGCTTTTCTTCAATAGATTGGATCTGTTTAGAGATCGCTAGTGTAGACTCAGTACACTTGTTGTAACCATCACTGCTAAAAGCGTTTAGAGATGCGGTCATAATTAGAGAAAAAAATAAAATCTTCATAAAACTCCTTGGTTGAGATTGGTGAGCTTTTACTCTGAAAGTAATTTTTGAAATAGTGAGGAAGGATTAAATGTGTTCAGTCATGTTCAAGAAGGCTCAAAAAATATGAATTTTTTACAAAAATGAGTGGAAATTTAGGGATATTGAACACATTGGACTATTTAGTGCTAAAAAGTATCCCCATGGAAACAATGAGCTACCGGACAATTATACAAGAGGAATTGGACTTTAAAATGAAGTCTAATCCAAACTATTCTCTTAGAGCATTTGCGAGGGATCTCTCAATTAATCCTTCACAACTAAGTGATGTTTTAAGAGGGAAAATTGGCATAAGTAGTAAGAAAGCTCTGGATATTGCCAGTAAGATCGGTCTGAATCAAAGAGAATCTCTTCTTTTTAAGGCGATGGTTGAACTTGAACATGGCCGAACTGAAAAAATTATAGAAGACGCCAGGAAATTTATTGCTACAAACACATTTAGCGAAAATTTTAAAGGGCTTACTCTAGATGGTTTCAAAATTATTTCTGACTGGCACTATTTTGCAATCCTCTCGACTATGGAGCTAGATAATTTTGACGGTACTACAGGCTTTATCGCTCATAAGCTTAATCTTCCTATCGCTCTTGTAGACGAAAGTATTAAAAGACTACTTAAGATGGATTTAATTGATCTTAAGGATGGAAAGTTCTATGCAACCGGCGTAATGCTCACAACAACTCATGATATTCAATCAAGTGCATTAAAGAAGTTTCACAAAGGACATATGGCCAAAGCTGTGAGCGCTCTTGATGAAATCGCTGTAGAGTTTAGAGATATTACTTCTATGACCATGGTCATCGATATTGATAAAATAAAAGAAGCCAAGGAAATGATAAAAAACTTCAGAAGACAATTCTGCCAAGTCATGGAAAGTGGAAAAAAGAATCAAGTCTATAATTTAAATATACAATTTATACCTCTGACAAAACTGGATCAACTATGAAGCATTTATTTTTTCTTCTACTCTTAATTTCTTCTGCTTTCGCTCAAGACAGACTTGGGCATGAGGGAGGCAATGGTGGCGACAATATTCGAATGGAATTTCTTGATCTCGGCAAAAGACTGCTTGAAAGGTATGGCAAAGATATTGAGAAAAATTTTGATGCAGAAACTTTGATAACGATTAAGAAAAGGCTTTCAATTAATAATATCATTCTGAGTACTAAAACCCTTTATGATAACCGAGGTAGTGTTGTTTCAGCAATAGGTGATCAAACGTCGATTACTCTTTATGTGGGCAGCGAGAACTCGGATCTTTCTTGGCAGTCATTGATGAACGACCCACAAGTCTCAAAGCGTTTGGTCTTTCATGAAATTCTTAGACTTGGTGGGATAAATGATGATAATTACGTTTATACGAATCTAATTTTGAAACCATCCGTTTCTTTGGAGCTTAAACAAATCTTAGACTTGCCCACAACCGTTTTCCCGTTGTCTCGAGCAGATATGATAGCTAGAGGGATTTCTTATAGACCGGAGGCTGTATCTCAGTGTGGTGAGGCAGAGGGGTATAAGCTATTTTTAACGACTTCAATGTATTGTAATGTTAACGACTTTACTTGCGAAGTATTTGAAGTATGGAGCAATTTATATCTTTTCACTATGAAAGTAGATGTAGGAAGTCGCAATTTGAGTATTCTGAATGAAATTAATTCACGAAAGACAAAAGGACTCATCTCTTGTGATTATCAAAGAGAGTTAGCTGATTCTTGTGTAGAAAAAGCTGACAAGTATATTTCATCTCTTAGTTGTAGCTATCTTCTTTCGGATGAGCTGACTGTTGAAGGAGGTCTTAGATCTATTGATCAGC
>JACCDH011491542.1_pt1 | contig 59755 bp, 62 predicted proteins | sample 7442481 | NCBI WGS metagenome assembly JACCDH01 (sample SAMN15323433, study PRJNA562643) | freshwater metagenome | isolation source: river surface water | place: USA:Blue River Watershed | collected 2017-08-15
AATCGTCACTTCTTCCTTCGCTCATAAATTGAATAGGAATACCAGATGTGTTTGAAGTGACTAGAGTTCCAGGTTTTCTAAATTTATCAATTTGTTCAAAGACAAGTTTTTTGATGTCTAATCGTTCTACAACAACTTCAATTATCCAATCTACACTGGCAATTTTAGCCATATCATCGGTTGTATTACCAGTCGTAATTCTTGAAGCAAAACTTGGGTGATAAATAGGAGATGGCTTTGATTTTAAGGCATTGGTTAAATGCTCATTTACAATGCGGTTTCTTACTTCTTTGTGATCAAGTGTAAGTCCTTTTTTTGCTTCCGCTTCTGAAAGAGAATTTGGAATAATGTCTAAAAGTAACACTTCTACACCAATATTTGCAAAGTGGCATGCAATACCGCTACCCATGATTCCAGATCCTATGACTGCAACTTTTTTTATAGTACGTTTCATTACGTGAGTTTTTAGTAGTAGGTTAAATTAAAATATTTTTTTTTCGGCAATTAAATCATCTATAATTTGGGCAACTTCCATAAAATTTTTGAGTTGCTCATCAGAAATATATTTTTTTACAGTGTCATTAAAACGCAAAACAGTATCTTTTGAAAGTTCTCTTTTTTCTTTTCCTTCATCTGTTAGATAAATTAATACGCCTCTTCCATCAGATGGATTTTTCTTTTTCATGATTAATCCACGTTCTTCCATCATTTTTAATGTTCGCGTTAGGCTTGTAGCTTCCATTCCCATTTTTGGCCCTAACGAAGTAGAAGGTGTACCGTTTTCTTTATCAATGCTAAGTAATGTAAACCCAGTTGCCATTGTTGCACCATATTTTGTTGCTTCTTCGTTATACATTCGGGCAATGGCTTGCCAAGTTGCTCTGATTGTATAGTCAATTGTTTTGTCTTTCATTTATTCAAAAACTTTCTATATAGCAAATATATAGAAAAAATACTATGCACGCATAGTTTATTTAATAATTTTAACAAAATATTAGTAGTGATTGATACTAATAGCATTGTGCAAAAAAAACTCCTTAAATATTTAAGGAGTTAAAGAAATTACTTGTAAATAGATTCGTATAAATCTTTATATTTTTCTAAAATAATTTTACGCTTTAATTTCATGGTTGGTGTAAGATGACCTGCCTCAATTGACCAAACATCAGGCGTTAATTCGAAGCGTTTTACTTTTTCCCAATTGCCAAAACGTTCATTTATAGAGTCAACTTCTTTTTGAATTCTTTTTATTACATGTTTATTTTTTATTACGGCATCATTTGTATCACCTAATACTAATCCTTTTCTTTGCGCCCATTCAGCTAAGAATTCAAAACTTGGTTGTATAAATGCGCCTGGCATTTTTTCACCGTCTCCAATTACCATAATTTGTTCGATAAATCTAGATTGTTTAAAATGATTTTCGAGCATTTGAGGTGCAATATATTTTCCACCAGAAGTTTTAAACATTTCTTTTTTACGATCTGTAATTTTTAGGAATCCATCATTGTCAATTTCTCCTATATCACCTGTATGAAAATAGCCTTTTTTAATTACTTCATTAGTTTGTTCTTCATCTTTGTAATATCCAACCATCACATTCGGGCCCTTACATAAGATTTCACCATCTTTAGCAATTTTTACTTCTACACCTTCAAGAATTTTACCAACTGTACCAATTCTAAATCCATGATTTCTTAAGTCATTCACTGATATTACTGGAGATGTTTCAGTTAGTCCATAACCTTCCATTACTGGAATTCCAGCAGCAGAAAAAACTTTTGACAATCTTGTTTGCAAAGCTGCACTTCCACACACAAGTAATTCAAGCTCCCCACCAAGCGCTTCTTGCCATTTAGAGAATATTAATTTTCTAGCAATTTTAAGTTTAAATTCATACCAAGCTCCATTTTCATTATAAGGTTTGTAATTCATACCTAAATCAAGTGCCCAAAAGAATAATTTTTTCTTTATACCTGTTAAGTCTGCTCCTTTAGCATATATTTTGTCATAAACCTTTTCTAGTAATCGAGGTACAACGGACATAACATGTGGATGTACTTCTTTTAAATTATCTGAAATTTTTTCAATACTTTCTGCAAAGTAAATAGAAATTCCATAGTATTGATAAAGGTAAGTAAGCATGCGCTCAAAAATATGACAAATAGGTAAAAAACTTAATGCTCGAGTACTACCAGCTCGTAATGGAACTCTAGGGGCACTCATTAATACATCGGATACAATGTTTTGGTGAGTAAGCATAACACCTTTTGGTCTTCCAGTAGTTCCTGAGGTGTAAATTATTGTAGCTAAATCCGTTTCAAGTACGTTGTTTTTTCTATCTTCAACTACATCCTGATTAGATTTATCTTTACCTAATTCTAAAATTTCGTTCCAATTTTTGCAATTTGTTATATCATTATATGAATATACTTCAACAAGAGAAGGAACTTTTGATTTGATACTATTTAATTTTTCAAATACTTCACTATCAGAAACAAAAACATATTTTGATTCAGAGTGATTTAATATATATTCATAGTCTTCAGCAGATATAGTAGGATACATAGGGACTGTTTGAGCGCCAGTCTGCAAAACGCCTATATCTGTAATATGCCACTCTGTTCTATTTGTTGACGAGATAATTGCAATTTTATCATTTTTATTTACACCTAATCTAAGTAATCCTCTTGAAATAGCATTTGCTTTCTCTAGATATTCTTGTGTTGATGTTTTAATCCATTCATTTCCATACTTTGTAACTAATGCATCAGCAAGATTATATTTTTCTGCTTGATAATATGGGAAATCAAATAATCGTGTAACCTTTGTCATAATGTTAATTAGTTTAAAATCATTGCAATTTAATTAATTATTTTATTTTATCTTAAATTTAAATTGAAAATAGCTATTAATATTATTAATTTTGTAAATAAATATTTTATATATGTCTTCTGGTTTTAGAATTGATGAGTACAAAGCATTGTTTTTTAGAATATTTTTAGTATATATTTTTTATTTTATAGCTAGAATTTTATTTTGTTTATACAATGCAGATTTAGTAGAAATAACTTCGTTTTTCGATTTTATTTCTCTTGCTTATCATGGATTAGCTTTTGATACTACAGCTATTTTATATGTTAATAGTTTATTTATTTTACTTTCTGTACTTCCTCTTTTTATAAATACAAGACCTAAATTTCAACAACTATTATTTGGTGTTTATTTCAGTACAAATTTGTTGTTTTATTCATTTAATTTTATTGACTTAATTTACTACAGATTTAATTTTTCTCGCTTTACGCTTGCTGCTTGGGAAGTTTTTAAACATGAGGAAGCAAAAGGAGGCATGATTTTTAGATTTTTATATACGTATTGGCATGTGTTTTTATTATATATTCTTCTGGCTGCTTTTTGGATTTTTTTGTATCGAAAAGTAAAAGTTACCTATGTTTTAAATACACATTCAAAATCAAAGTATATAATTACTTCTATTATAGGTGTACTTTTTGTGGCGCTTTTATCGATTGGTGGTATAAGGGGAGATTTTAAGAAAAGTACGCGTCCCATCAGTTTAGTAGACGCCAATACTTATGTCCAAAAGACACAACATGCAGATGTGGTGTTGAATTCTACCTTTACATTTATAAGAACGTTAGGGGTGCAAACATTTAAGAAAACAGCTTTCGCTATTCCTAACCAAGTGGTTGAATCTAATTTTAAACCCATAAAATTTTATAAGAATAATAAACCTTCCACACCTAACATTGTATTAATTATTACAGAAAGCATGGGTAGGGAATATCTAGGAGCATTCAATAAAAATACTCATATAAAAGGATATAAAAGTTATACCCCATTTTTAGATTCGTTGGCAACAAAAAGTATGATTTTTACCAATGCTTATGGAAATGGCTATAAGTCTATTCATGGTATGGCTTCTATTCTTTCGGGAATACCGTCTTTTCAAGATGCTTTTACATCTTCGCCATATACTAAACAAAATATAGAATCGTTGGTTTCTTGTTTAAAAGAGAAAGGGTACACTACTTCTTTTTTTCATGGTGCGCCAAACGGTTCTATGGGATTTTTAGGGTTTGCCAATATTTTAGGATTTGATCAGTATTATGGCATGACTGAATATGCAAATGATAAAGATTTTGATGGTTCTTGGGGTATTTGGGACGAGCCTTTTTTACAATATATGAATCAAACCATTAGTAAAAAGAAACAGCCTTTTTTTAGTACGGTATTTACCGTTTCTTCTCACGAGCCGTTTGTTATTCCCACAAAGTATGAAGGAAAGTTTCCAAAAGGTACAATTCCCATGCATCAGTGTATAGGGTACACAGATTATGCATTTAAAAAATTCTTTGAAACAGCAAAAAAACAGTCGTGGTTTAAAAATACTATTTTCATTATTACTGCAGATCATTGCAATCAAGTAGCTTATACAGAAGAATATTCAGATAAAATTGTGAATAGAATTGCAGTTCCTATACTAATTTATAAGCCAGGTAGTAGTTTGATAGGCGAAAATAAAGAAATAGTACAACATATTGATATTTTTCCAACTGTTCTAGATTTAATTGGGTTTAATAGGCCTTTTAGAAGTTGGGGTAGAAGTCTAGTTTCGAAAGAAAAAGATATTGAGCCTTATTTGATAAATTATAATACAAATAATTACCATTTTATGAAAGGTAACTATATTTGTGTGTTTGATGGTAAAAAAGCGATTGGATTTTATGGTATAAATGATAAAAAATTTACATCTAACTTGATTGGTAAACGTAACAAAGAAATGAATGATTTAGAAGTAAGTTGTAAAGCTTTTATTCAAGATTATTTTTCAAAAATTATAGATAAAAAATTAGGTAAGCCTAATACAAAATAACAAAAGATGAAGAAAAAATTAGTTTTAGTGGTCGTTTTAGCACTTGCTATTTTTGCAGGAAAGTATGTGTATGACATGCATATTAATCACAATTTTGAAACTATTTCAGAAAATAAAGTATATAAAAGTGGTGTTATTCCACCCGATGAATTGCCAGAGTATGTTAAAAAATACAAGATAAAAAGCATAATTGATTTGCGTTTTCCGGGAACGGGTGATGATGTAAATAATCCTGAAATTCCAGCCGAATTGACTGCAGAGAAAGAAGCAATTGCTAAAATTCCTGGTGTAACCTATTTCAATAATGGCTCAGATCAAGTGCCAACGCAAAAAAATTTAGATTATTTCTTTAACATAATGGATAATTCAGCAAATTATCCGGTATTGATTCATTGTTATCATGGTGTAGGACGCGCTGAAATTTATGCGGCTATTTATAGAATAGAATATGAAAATTGGGATAGGGATGAAGCTAGACTAGCCACACGAGCTCTAGTAAAATGTAGTGCTTTTGATTTAGGAAAACCTAAAGGAGATTTTTTACATAATTATGTGAAAAGAAATAAGCATGTAAAGTAATCTCCTTAGGATTTTAATTTATATACCGTTAATTATTCCAAAAAAATCAGTTGCATTTAGTGCTGCACCGCCAATTAAGCCACCATCAACATCGGGTTTAGAAAAAATTTCTTTCGCATTATCTGGTTTTACACTTCCGCCATATAAAATAGAAACGTTTTCGGCTACATCAGTACCATACACTTTTTGAATCAAATTTCTAATAAAAGCGTGCATTTCTTGAGCTTGTTCTGGAGAAGCTGTTTCGCCTGTTCCTATTGCCCAAACTGGTTCGTAAGCTAACACAATATGTTTCCAATCTTCGTTTTTTAAATGAAAAAGACCGTCTCTTAGTTGATACTCAACTACATTAAAATGGTTGTTAGTTTGTCTGTCTTTCAATTCTTCCCCAAAGCAAAAAATAACTGTCATCTCGTGTTTTAGAGCCGTATCTACTTTGTTGGCTAATAAAGCATCTGTTTCATGAAAATAAGCACGTCTTTCGCTATGGCCTAAAATTACAGTATGAACACCAATACTCGTTAACATACTTGCAGAAACCTCTCCTGTAAATGCTCCACCTTCCGCCTGATGCATGTTTTGTGCCGCAATTTGTATACCGGTTCCTTCTACTAATTCAACTGCTTTTGCTAAAAAAGGGAAGGGAGTAGCCAATACTATTTCTGCATTAGAGGCAGGTTTTCCTTCTTTTATTTCATTAATTAATGTTAGGGCTTGCCCATAATCTTTGTTCATTTTCCAGTTCCCTGCAACAATGTTTTTTCTCATGTTAATTTATTAATTTGTTTATTGTTTCTTTTATTTGTGCATCCGTAGGTTCAATCGCTTTAAAAACGGCAATTTTTCCTTCTTTATCAATAATCATATATCTAGGAATCCAATCCAGTTTGATTGATTTGCCAAAAATACCTTTCATACCATCAGGTATTAAATAATGTTCGCCTTTTACATCAAATTTTTCAATGCCTTTTTTCCACGATTCATAAGATTTATCGCAAGAAAGCGTAATGAAATCAACATTTTCATTATAGCCTTGGTATAAATTTTCTACTTCTGGTTGTGCTTTTAAACAATCTGAACACCAAGAAGCCCAAATGTCAATAAAAATGACTTTTCCTTTGTGTTTTTCTAAAATCGATTTGAAATCAATTTTAGTATTTTCACTGGTAAAAAAAGTAGCAGTTAGTGATTCATCTTTAAATTCTGTCTGTGCTTGACAAGAAATACTTGAAACGATTAAACTAAATAGTGCAATGATTTTTTTCATTTGTATTGATTTTAAAGTTGGATTTATTTTTTATAAGCTTGGGTTGTTATTTTTTCAAATTCTCTTTTGTTAAACGCTTTTTCTGCAATTCCATCATAAAATTTTATGACATTTCCATTCCATAAATACACAACACCAGGTGTGTCTTTACCTGCGCCAAGTTTTGTCCAAAAAGGAATTACATCAATTACTTTATAAGGAAATTTTGTACCTGCAAAAGCAAAGAAATCAGGAATTTTTTCAGCTTCTTCATCCATAAAAACAATTCTTATTTCTGGAAAATCTTTATATTTTTTTTGTAAGGCATATAATTCTTTGGCAGCATGACGACAATGTTCGCAACCGGGTACAAAGAAGCAAAATATTTTTCTACCTTTATCAATATCAGAGAAGTATTCTGCATAACCTGATTTGGTTGGTTTTGGTCCCATTTCATTTTTACCAGCTTCTGTAGTATTTTTAACTGTACTTTTTATAGTATCTTTTTGGGTTATTTCAACTTCAGTCGTTGTTGTTTTAGTTGAATCTGAAACAGTTTGTATTGAGTCAATAGCTGTATTTAAGGCTTCGCTTGAATCATTTGAAGCGGATATTGATTTTATTGGCGCAAGCATAAAAATTACTAAGATACAAACCAATTTTATAGTGCTTAGCATCCAAATATTCGATTTTTTATCGTTCTCTGAAATTTTCCATAACCAAATTAATAATCCAACTGCGATGATGTTTTTAATAATGGCTTCAATTGGCTTCATTGGAATTAATTCGCCAAAACAGCCGCAATTTCCAGTATTTCCACTTATATATGTTTCATAACTTAAATGAATGATAAAAGTTAAAAGCAATCCTACTGTTGCCGGAATAGTAATTTTTTTAAGATAATGAGGAATTAACAATAAAAAACCAAGGGCAAATTCTATCCCTATTAATGTTCTAGAAAAATAACTTGCTAGGTGTTCAGAAAAACCAAGTGGATACAATTGTTTTACTTCAAAAGTTGAAATAGCAAAATAGGGTGATGGATATAATTTTGCCAATGCTGAAACTATAAACAATGCTGCAACAACAATTCGTAGTATCCAAGAAATCTTTTTTGTATGCATAGTTTTTTAATTTACAAATTAGAATTTGTTAGTTAGACCGAAACTTGACGCCAATTAAATTAGTCAAATTTATTCATTAAAATCAAAGCGAAAACGGCATAATTAATCATGTCTTGGTAATTCGCATCAATACCTTCAGAAACTAATGTTTTTCCTTTATTATCCTCGATTTGTTTAACACGTAAGAGTTTTTGAATGATTAAATCGGTTAATGAATTCACGCGCATATCTCTCCAAGCTTCACCATAATCGTGATTTTTATTTTCCATTAACGCTTTAGTTTCTGCAATTTTTTCATTGTACAACCGAATAGCCTCTTCAGCAGGCATATCAGGTTGGGTAGCTATGCCTTTTTCCATTTGTATTAAAGCCATAGCACAGTAATTAATTATTCCAATGAATTCAGACACTTCATCTTCATCTACTTTGCGAACATCATTTTCTTGTAAACTTCTAATGCGTTGTGCTTTAATAAATATTTGATCAGTAAGTGATGGTAATCGCAATACACGCCATGCTGTACCATAATCGTGTGTTTTTTTTGTGAATAAATCACGGCAAACCGCAATTACTTTATCATATTGTTGAGATGTATTTGACATTATTTTAGATTATATTTGTATAAATTTTGGATGAAATAGTTTAACCCAACACCAATTTACGCACTAAAAAATTGTAAATTGAATTAAACTTCAAATATAAGTAAAAAATTAGATGTCAACAATAAACTGCAAAGGAACTCTCATTGATTTATCAACACCTAAGGTAATGGGTGTTTTAAATCTTACTCCCGATTCTTTTTTTGACGGGGGTACATTGAAAAGTGAGCATGCTATCATTACAAAAGTAGCCAAAATGTTAGATGAAGGTGCTGCTTTTATTGATGTGGGTGGTTATTCTAGTCGGCCTGGCGCTGATTTTGTTTCTGAAGAAGAAGAATTGAATAGAGTAGTGCCTGTAGTGGATGTATTGTTAAAAAATTTTCCAACAATTCTAATTTCTGTAGATACCTTTAGAAGTGAAGTGGCAAAAAATGCTATACTACATGGAGCTGCACTTATAAATGATATTTCAGCAGGTTTATTAGACGAACAAATGTTGCCTACTGTAGCCTCATTACAAGTTCCTTATATCATGATGCATATGAAAGGGACGCCACAAACAATGCAAGCTTTAGCCCATTATGATAATTTGATAAAAGAAGTAAATTTCTATTTTTCTGAACGAATTGCTGCGGCACGAAGTTTAGGTATAAATGATGTAATTATTGATCCAGGTTTTGGATTTGCTAAAACACTATCGCATAACTATGAATTATTGCAAAAATTAGAATTGCTTCAGTTTCACGAATTGCCAATTTTAGCAGGCATTTCACGAAAATCTATGATTTACAAAACACTGGAAACTACGCCCGAAAAAGCATTAAATGGAACTACATTTTTACATGCATTTTGTTTGCAAAAAGGGGCTTCTATTTTACGTGTTCATGATGTAGCGGAAGCGGTAGAGTGCGTGAAGTTAATGGGAAATATGAGGTAAAGGAGGAAAGGGAAAAAGGATAGATTTTAGTTTATTCCAATTCATTCATTACCATTTTAATTATGATGATAAGGTTCGTTGTTAAGTATTGTAAACCCGCGATAAATTTGTTCAATTACAAATAAACGTATCATTTGATGAGAAAATGTCATTTGAGACAAAGACACTTTTTCTTCTGCTTTTTTATAAACTTCTTCTGAAAAACCATATGGGCCACCGATAACAAAAACGATTGTTTTAAGCCCTGAGTTCATTTTTTTTTGTAAAAATTCAGAAAACCCTATGCTGCTAAATTCTTTTCCGTTCTCATCTAATAAGATTAAGTAATCTGTAGGACTTAGTTTGTTTAGAATTAATTGCCCTTCTTTTATTTTTTGTTCGCTTTCAGAAAGATTTTTAGCATTTTTGATATCTGGAATGATGTCTAAATCAAATTTAATATAAAACCCTAAACGCTTGGTGTATTCCTCAATCAATGCTTGAAGATTTTTGTTATCTGTTTTGCCTATTGCGAGTACTTTAATGTTCATTGTAGAATTAGTATCAAATAAAAATGCAGCTTAAATTAGTTTAATACTGCATTTTTTAATTTGTATTTTCAATTTCTAATTAGTTATTCAGCCATTGTGTGAAAAACGTTCATTACATCATCATCTTCCTCAATTTTTTCTAATAATTTCTCTACATCTGCAATTTGTTCAGCAGTTAATTCTTTAGTTACCTGCGGAATTCTATCAAAACCTGAAGATAAAATTTCTAATCCACGATTTTCTAATTCTTTTTGAATGGCACCAAAACTTTCAAAAGGCGCATACATTACAATTCCATCTTCATCTGCAAATATTTCTTCAACACCAAAATCAATCATTTCTAATTCTAATTCTTCCACATCTTGACCTTCTGCGGGAATTCTAAAATTACATGTATGATCAAACATGAATTCTACAGAACCTTGTGTGCCTAAAGTTCCATTACATTTGTTGAAATAACTTCTAATATTTGCAACTGTTCTATTGTTGTTGTCAGTAGCCGTTTCAATTAAAATAGCGATGCCATGAGGTGCATATCCTTCAAAAAGTACCTCTTTATAGTTTGCTGTATCTTTGTCTGAAGCTTTTTTAATAGCACGTTCAACATTGTCTTTAGGCATGTTTGCGGCTTTGGCATTTTGAATAACCGCTCTCAGTCTGGCATTTGTCTCAGGACTAGGACCTCCTTCTTTAACTGCCATAACAATGTCTTTTCCAATTTTTGTAAACGTTTTTGCCATAGCTGACCAACGTTTCATTTTACGTGCTTTTCTAAATTCAAATGCTCTTCCCATTTCTATTTCGTATGTATTAGTTTGGCAAAATTAAATAAAATAAGTAAATAAAAAAAGGAGCAAAGCTCCTTAACTATTTGTCGTAATTTTTTATTCTTTATCAATGGAACCGAGTACGCGTTTCATAAACTCATTTAGTGCTGTTTTCTTGTCTGTACCATTTTTAATGAGTTGGTTGACTTCCAATGCACCGTACATATTTGAAATTAATTCACCTATAACATCTAATTCTTCATCTTTTAAAGAAGGAACTTCAGTTAATGCTTCTAAAACTTCTATAGTTTCTATTAAATAATCCTGATCGTTTTCTTCAATGAATTGAGTTAAATGTTTGATTACTGGTAATTTCATAGTTGTTTTTTGTTTCAAGTTTCGGGTTTCAGGTATTTAACGTTATATATACTAACTTCAAACCTTAAACTTATAATTATATAACTTCGTTTACTAATTCTGCTAAAATTTCAGCTTTATTAGTTTGTGTTTGATTTACTAATATGCCATTTTTAAATGTAGCAAATGTGGGTAAGTTGTCTACTTTTGCTAGTTTTCTAGATTCTGGAAATTTTTCAGCATCTACTATAAGGAAAGGGATATTTTCATTTTGTGAAGCCAATAATTTAAATTTTGGTTTCATAATACGGCAATTTCCACACCATGATGCAGCATATTGTACAACCACCACTTCATTAGAAGCTACCACTTCGGCTAAATTATCTTGTGCTATTTCTTGGAACATCTTTTTAATTTAAGGTTTAAAGCTTCAAGTTTCAAGTTGAATAACCTGAAACTTGAAACAAAATTATTAATGAGAAGCTAAATAAGCAGCTGTACTGTTTCTATCTGCTTTCATTGCATCTTTTCCTTCTTCCCAGTTTGCTGGACAAACTTCCCCTTTAGTTTGAACGTGTGTATAAGCATCTATTAATCTTAAATACTCGTTTACATTTCTTCCAAGAGGCATGTGGTTTACACTTTCGTGGAAGATGACTCCAGTTTCATCAACTAAATACGTTGCACGATACGTTACATTTGAACCTTCAATTAGGTAATCTCCTGTTTCCTCGTTAAACACATCTTCAGCTTCTAAAATACCTAGTGCATTAGATAAATTTCTTGTAGTGTCTGCTAATAAAGGATAAGTTATACCTTCAATTCCGCCATTGTCTTTTGCTGTATTTAACCAGGCAAAATGTACTTCGTTAGTATCGCAAGAAGCACCAATAACTATTGTATTTCTTTTTTCAAACTCACCTAATGCAGCTTGAAAAGCGTGTAATTCTGTTGGACAAACAAAAGTAAAATCTTTTGGGTACCAAAATAATACTACTTTTTTGTTGTTTTTTGTCGCTTCCTCTAAAATGTTGATTCTTAAATTATCTCCCATGTGAGAGATTGCATCAACTGTAATGTTTGGAAATTTTTTTCCTACTAATGCCATTTTTTTAATTATTTAATGTTAGAACTATTCATGTGTAAAGCTCTTGTATATTGGAACTTTTCTTATGCAAATTTACCTAAAAAAAGGCATATTTTCATATATTTTTATTATATATTTTTATATTGAAATAGTTTTTGATTATGATAAAATAATAAGTATATCTTAAATCTATATTGATTTAAATTATATATTTGCTCTCGTCTCAGAATAAAATAATTTTTTCATTTCGAACTAATACATAAACTGCCATGCCAATGAATATTTTTAGAAAAAAATCAATTGCTACTATTCTTAAACAAGGAGGAGATGGCGACCATGCTGGATTAAATAAAGTGTTGAATGTTAGGGATTTAACTTTATTTGGAATTGCTGCTATTATAGGTGGAGGTACGTTTAGTGCCATTGGGAATGCTTGTTTTGAAGGAGGTCCGGGCGTGGTGTTGTTATATATTATTTGTGCAATAGCTTGTGGTTTTACTGCTATGTGTTATGCCGAATTTGCCTCTCGCGTTCCCGTTTCTGGTAGTGCGTATACGTATGCTTATGTTTCTTTTGGTGAATTGTTTGCTTGGATAATCGGCTGGGCATTAATTATGGAATATTCTATTGGGAATATTTACATTGCTTTTTCTTGGAGTGGCTATTTTACAAATTTATTAGAAACGTTTGGCATTCATTTACCAGATTGGTTAACCATAAATTACCAGTCTGCACATGCTGCTTTTCTTGATAATAAGGCAGGTGAAGGATTAGCTGCTTGGAATAGCGCGCCTATGTTGGGTAATATGAAAATTATTTTTGATTTGCCTGCGGTACTTATTAATGTGTTAATTACGTATTTGGTGTATAGAGGTGCAAAAGAATCGCGCAATGTGAGTAATGCTATGGTAATTATTAAAATGGCAGTGATCGTGTTAGTAATTATTGTAGGTTGTTTTTATATAGATATTGATAACTGGTCTCCTTTTATGCCAAAAGGTTTTGGGGGTGTTATGGCTGGTGTATCTGCTGTTTTTTATGCCTATATAGGTTTTGATGCGGTATCAACATTGGCGGAGGAATGCAAAAATCCGCAGCAAGATTTGCCTAAAGGAATGATTTATTCCTTAATTGCTTGTACAATTATTTACATCATTTTGGCACTCATATTAACAGGTATGGTTTCTTATGAGCTACTTGGAGTATCAGATCCTTTAGCTGAAATTTTTGCACTAAAAGGCATTAAATGGATGTTGTTTATTGTATCAATTGCCGCCGTAGTAGCTATGACAAGTGTGTTGTTGGTTTTTCAAATGGGACAGCCACGCATTTGGATGACAATGAGTAGAGATGGATTAATGCCTAAAAGATTTGCTACAATTCACCCAAAACACAAAACCCCTAGCTATGCAACTATAGTAACAGGTATTGTCGTAGGGTTACCTATATTCTTTACCGATGAAAATCTTGTATTAGATTTTACAAGTATAGGTACATTATTTGCATTTGTTTTGGTTTGTGGTGGTGTGTTAATGTTGTCGCCTCAAAGTGAAGAAGAAATGGCTAAAAGTAAAGGTAAATTTAGAATACCTTATATTAATTCTAAGTTTATATTTCCAGTTGGTTTTATAGGTGCAGTACTAGTAGTTAATTATTTATTTCCTACCTATTTTATAGATATACTCGATTTTTCAAAAGATAAAATAGCTACTAATTTACCTTTGCTTATATTTTACGTAGTATGTGTAATCATGTCTGTATTAGCCTTTACTAAAAATTTCTCGTTAATACCTTTGTTAGGGTTGATTTCATGTAGTTATTTGTTAACGGGAATGACTATTTCTAATTGGCTTTGGTTTTCAGGATGGTTAGTAATAGGATTAGTAGTTTACTTTTCCTATGGTTATAAAAATAGCAAACTTAATCAATCCTAAAATAAAAAAAACCTGCTAATTAGCAGGTTTTTCTGTTTTTTCTATTGTTACAATCAATTCTTGTGATATTTCATCTAAATCCATAAAAATAATATCTCCTTCGTGAATTTTAGAAGTAATTATTTCTTCAGCTAAGGTATCTTCAACATATTTTTGAATAGCTCGTTTTAGCGGTCTAGCGCCAAATTGTTTATCAAAGCCTTTTTCTGCAATGAAATCTTTCGCTTTTTCTGATAAATTTAAAACATAGCCTAAGTCTTTTATACGAGTTGTCAATTTTGCCATTTCAATATCAATGATTTTATCTATATCATGCTTTTCCAATGCATTAAACACAATTACATCATCAATACGATTTAAAAACTCTGGAGCAAATGCTTTTTTTAGTGCATTTTCAATTACACTTTTATTGTGCTCTTCTGTTTGAGCAACTTTAGCTGCAGTTCCAAATCCTACACCTTGACCGAAATCTTTCAATTGACGCGCACCAATATTTGATGTCATAATAATAATTGTATTTCTAAAATCAATTTTTCGTCCAAGACTATCTGTTAAATGACCATCATCTAATACTTGCAGAAGCATATTAAATACATCAGGATGTGCTTTTTCGATTTCATCAAGTAAAACGACACAATAGGGTTTTCTGCGAATTTTTTCTGTTAATTGCCCGCCTTCTTCATAGCCTACATAGCCCGGAGGAGCGCCTACTAATCTAGAAATAGCAAATTTTTCCATGTATTCGCTCATGTCTATTCTTACTAGAGCCTCTTCCGAGTCAAATAATTCTTTAGCTAATACTTTGGCTAACTGTGTTTTTCCCACGCCAGTAGAGCCTAAGAATATGAAGGAACCAATAGGCTTGTTCGGGTCTTTCAATCCCGCTCTATTTCGCTGAATAGATTTAGCTATTTTTTGAACGGCTTCATCTTGACCAATTACTTTTCCTTTAATAAGTTCGGGTAATTTGGCCAGTTTATTACTTTCAGTTTGAGCAATTCGGTTAACAGGAATGCCTGTCATCATAGATACAACATCAGCTACATTATCTTCGGTTACTACAACACGATTATTTTTTGAATCTTCTTCCCATTTTTCTTGCGCAATAGCTAAATCTTTTTCAATTTTTTTCTCATCATCACGAAGTTTAGCAGCTTCTTCAAATTTTTGTTTTTTAACAACGGTGTTTTTAAGTTCTTTAACTTCTTCCAACTGTTTTTCTAATTCCAAAATTTGTTTTGGCACTTCAATATTAGTAATGTGCACACGAGAACCCGCTTCGTCTAAAGCGTCAATAGCTTTGTCAGGAAGAAAGCGATCGGTCATGTAACGGTTGGTAAGTTTTACACAGGCTTCAATAGCTTCAGGTGTAAAGATAACGTTATGATGATCTTCATATTTTCCTTTAATATTATTTAAAATAATAATTGTTTCGTCTACGGTGGTAGGTTCTACAATTACCTTTTGAAATCTTCTTTCAAGCGCGCCATCTTTTTCTATATATTGTCTGTATTCATCAAGTGTAGTTGCACCAATACATTGGATTTCACCTCTAGCTAAAGCAGGTTTAAACATATTAGAGGCATCTAAAGAGCCGGTAGCGCCGCCTGCGCCTACAATGGTGTGAATTTCGTCAATAAATAGAATGATATCATCATTTTTTTCAAGTTCATTCATTACCGCTTTCATGCGTTCTTCAAATTGACCTCTGTATTTAGTGCCCGCTACTAATGAAGCTAAATCTAAAGTTACAACTCTTTTGTTGAATAAAATACGAGAAACTTTTTTCTTGATAATCATTAGGGCTAAGCCTTCAGCTATGGCAGATTTACCAACTCCCGGTTCTCCTATTAATAGTGGATTATTCTTTTTTCTTCGGCTTAAGATTTGAGATACACGTTCAATTTCTTTCTCTCGTCCTACTACAGGATCTAATTTTCCTTCTTCAGCGAGTTCCGTAAGATCTCTCCCAAAATTATCTAAAACAGGTGTTTTTGATTTTTTGTTGGTTTTAGTTCCACTTCCGCTTGCAGCTGAACCCATTCCGCTATCTTTAAAATTTTCTTCTCCAGAGTCGTCATAAGATTCTGCTCTAGGGGTGTTTTTTAATATATCTTCGCTTTCATTCATATTGACGTATACTTCTTTTACATTTTCGTAATTTATTTTTAATTTATTGAGCAATTTTGTTGTGGGATCATTGTCGTTTTTTAACACACACAACAATAATAATGCTGTACTTATAGAAGTAGTGTTGAAAAGTTTTGCTTCTAAAAAAGTATATTTTAGTGCTCTTTCTGCTTGTCGCGTCAAGTGCAAATTCTTTTTATCATTACTTAAGTCGGCGCTAGGGTTAGCTGGACTTAACAGCTCTACTTTTTTTCGTAATACTTCAAAATTAATTTGAAGAGCATTAAGAATATCTATTGCGCTTCCATTTCCGTCTCTAAGTAACCCTAGTATAAGATGCTCAGTCCCAATAAAATCATGACCTAGTCGTAAAGCTTCTTCTTTACTGTAATAGATTACGTCTTTTACTCTAGGTGAAAAATTATCTTCCATAAAATCATTAAAAAATCTCTTGTAAAATTACTAAAATAAGTGCGGCTATACAATAGGGCTACTTACATTTGCTAATTGACAAAAAAAAAATGAAAAATAAAAATCTTAGCGGTTTTATTTTATTAAAAAAACAACTAATAATTGTTGATAAGTATTTGAATTTTATTGATAATTATTAGTCAAAAAAAAGCAAAATATCGTATATTGGCACGTTTTATAAAATCGAATAAAAATTAAATAAATACGTATGTCTGAAGGAGAAAAGTTAATACCAATTAACATTGAAGACGAAATGAAGTCAGCCTACATCGATTATTCGATGTCGGTAATTGTATCTAGAGCACTTCCTGATGTGAGAGATGGTTTAAAACCAGTACACAGAAGAGTTTTATATGGAATGTATGAACTAGGAGTGCTTTCAAATAGGTCTTATAAGAAATCTGCTAGAATTGTTGGGGAAGTATTGGGTAAATATCACCCACATGGCGATACATCGGTATATGATGCTATGGTTCGTATGGCTCAAGAATGGAGTTTAAGATATTTAATGGTTGACGGACAAGGAAACTTTGGTTCTGTCGATGGAGATAGCCCTGCTGCAATGCGTTATACTGAGGCTAGAATGCAAAAAATATCAGAAGACATGTTGGCAGATATTGAAAAAGAAACTGTTGATTTTCAATTGAATTTTGATGATTCTTTACAAGAACCAAAAGTATTGCCAACACGTGTGCCTAATTTATTAATCAATGGTGCTTCTGGTATTGCTGTAGGTATGGCGACAAATATGCCTCCTCATAATTTAACAGAAGTTATTGATGGGACATTAGCTTATATTGATGACAATGAAATTGAAATCGATGAGCTGATTAAATATGTTAAAGCTCCTGATTTTCCAACAGGTGGTGTTATTTATGGGTATGAAGGTGTTAAAGAAGCCTTTAAAACGGGTAGAGGAAGAATCGTTATGCGTGCCAAAGCTGGTTTTGAAGAAGTAAATGGTAGAGAATCTATCATTGTTACTGAAATTCCTTACCAAGTGAATAAGGCCGAAATGATTAAGAAAACGGCTGATTTAGTAAATGAAAAGCGAATTGAAGGAATCTCTACCATTAGAGATGAATCGGATAGAAATGGTATGCGTATTGTATATGAGCTTAAACGTGATGCAGTTCCTAATGTGGTGCTAAATACGCTTTATAAATATACACAACTTCAATCTTCATTCAGTGTAAATAATATTGCATTAGTAAACGGAAGACCACAAATGTTAAATCTTAAAGATTTGATTCATTATTTTGTAGAACACCGTCATGAAGTAGTTGTTAGAAGAGCTCAATACGATTTACGTAAGGCCGAGGAAAGAGCGCATATCTTAGAAGGTTTAATTATAGCTTCAGATAACATTGATGAGGTAATTGCATTAATTAGAAGTTCTAAAGATGGAGACGAAGCAAGAACAAAATTAATAGAGCGTTTTAAACTTTCTGAATTACAAGCTCGTGCCATTGTTGAAATGCGTTTACGTCAATTAACAGGTCTAGAACAAGATAAATTAAGAGCTGAATATGACGAAATAATGAAATTAATTGCACATTTAAAAGAATTACTAGCGAGTAAAGAATTAAGAATGCAATTAATTAAAGATGAATTAAACGAAATTAAAGATAAATACGGTGATGCACGTCGTTCTCAAATTGAATATGCAGGAGGCGATGTAAGCATTGAAGATTTAATTGCCGATGAAAATGTAGTAATTACTATTTCTCATGCAGGTTATATTAAACGTACCTCATTATCTGAATACAAAACACAAAATAGAGGTGGAGTAGGACAAAAAGGTTCAGCTACTAGAGATCAAGATTTCTTAGAACATTTATTTGTAGCTACAAACCACCAGTATCTATTGTTCTTTACACAAAAAGGAAAATGTTTCTGGATGCGTGTGTTTGAAATTCCTGAAGGAAGCAAAGCAAGTAAAGGTAGAGCCATTCAAAACTTGATAAATATAGAGCAAGACGACAAAGTAAAAGCATTTATTTGTACACAAGATCTTAAAGATGAAGAGTACATTAACAATCACTTTGTAATTATGGCTACTAAGCAAGGCCAAGTGAAGAAAACGCCTTTAGAACAATATTCTCGTCCACGTCAAAATGGTATAAACGCTATTACAATTAGAGAGGACGACGAATTAATTGGAGCAAAATTAACTACAGGAAACAGCCAAGTATTAATTGCAGTAAAATCAGGAAAATTAGTTCGTTTTGAAGAAGAGAAAACACGCCCAATGGGTAGAACTGCTTCTGGAGTTAGAGGAATAACTTTAGCTGACGACAAAGATGAGGTAATTGGAATGGTTTCAGTTGATAGAGATCAGGTTAATGAATCTCAAATTTTGGTTGTTACTGAAAACGGATATGGAAAACGTACTAGAGTGGTAGATGAAGACGGAGAAGATGTGTATAGAATTACCAATCGTGGAGGTAAAGGAGTAAAAACATTAAATATTACCGACAAAACAGGACAATTAATTTCAATCAATGATGTAACAGATGAAGATGATTTAATGATCATTAATAAATCTGGATTAACCATCAGAATGAAAGTGTCTGATTTACGTGTAATGGGCAGAGCAACTCAAGGGGTTCGTTTAATTAATATCAAAGGCACAGATTCTATCGCAGCGGTTACAAAAGTAATGCGTGAAGAAGAGTCTGATGAAGATATTGACGTGGACTACATTGATGGAGAGGCTACGGATATAGATCTCACAACTGATACAGATAGTGAAGTACAAGAATAAGCAATAAAGCCCAATAAAAAATTGGGCTTTTATTCAATAGATGAATTATAAATACACTAATTATGAAAAAAATTAATTTACTTATTCTATTTCTTTTCTGTGCTTTTTCTTTTGCGCAAAAAGATGAGTTAAAAGCATTGAAAAAAGTAGCAGCAATTGAAAGAATTCAACCACAAGATATTGTTTCTTATGATGAATTATTGTCTAAATTAGAGGCTATCGCTTCAAGTGATGAAGATAAAAACTCGTTAGCTTATTATAAAGGAATTAAAGCGTTTAAAGAAATTAGTCAATTTGGATTTCAACCTACTAATGAACAAATAGTTAAAGTTTTTCCTTTAAAAGTTATTTCAACAACTACAACCGAATTAAAAAAAGTTATTGATTTTGAAAAAAAATCAGGTAAAAAAATCTATACAGATGAAATAGAAAAACTTTTAATTTTATATAAACCGGTTTTAGTTAATGCAGCGCTTTTGTTAAATGAAGCAAAAAAATACAGTGAAGCTAGCACTGCCTTTTACGCATTATTTAATTTTGAACCGGATACTTATATGTATCTAGAGAACGCAGCTGTACTAGCACAATTAGCAGAAGATTATTCCACTTCTGAGAGATTGTATAGAGAAATTCAAAAAATAGGTTTTGATGGTACAGGTACTAAAGTATTTAAATCTTCAAAAAAAGAGGTTGCAAACAGTATTGCCTCTTTTTCATTTTACAGAAAAGATTATGAACAAGCAAAAAAAGATTATGCTTACTTAGTTTCAGTAGACCCAACAGATTTGCAGTCTCAAATAAATGAGGCTAATTGTTATTATTTGTCAAATGATATTGAAACTTATAAAAAGAAAATAACTTTAATTTTGGAGAAAGATCCCAATAATGCAACCTTACAATATAATGTTGGTTATTTATTAATATCTGATGATTCAAAATTAGTTAATGAAATTAATGCTAATTTAAAAAATGACAAAAAATATAATGAGTTAATAACAAAGAGAAAAGATATGTTTAAAGTTGCTTTGCCTTACTTTGAAAAGGCCTATCAATTAGATATTTCAAATAATGATGTAAAAACAGTATTGAAAGCTAGTTATGAAATTTTAGGTATGAAAGACAAAGCAGCAACCATAAAATAAACAAATTAGTATTTAAAAAAAAATAAAAAGCACGGACATTCCGTGCTTTTTATTTTTCTCATCATTTTCGTAATTACATGCCACCCATTTCTTCTTGAAGCTGTTCTTGAGTAACTTTTTTGTAATCATTAGGTATTTGAAAGGCGTCTGCCACTATTTCAGCTTTAAATTCTGTAGCTTTAACAATGGCTTTACCTTGCGGTGTAAACATTGTCATTTCCATTGGGAAACCTTCTAATTTTACTTTTGCTTTTGTATTGGCATTTTGCGCTTGAGATATTAAATTTGTTACGTAGAAAATGTTAATACCTCCATCTTCCATTTTAATTTCTGCTTTATGGCATACATAGCCAGCGATTTCTTTTACATCATTTTTATCATACACAATAGAAACGGCATTTTCTAGGTTACTTATATTTGAACCTGGACTATTGGTTAATTGTTCTTCAGGTAAATTTATAAGTTCAAATTTTTTACCCATCATGTTCATTAACATTCTAGCGTCTTTTGGGCTGTTAACAGGTGCAATCGTTTTGATGTTCATCATGCCACCCATCATAACAATTTCTGTAGCTTGATTGGTTCCATCAAAACAAATTTTTATAATGCTCTTTCCCATTGCAGCAGCTTCTTCATTATCAGGTAACTCCATTTCATACGATACAGTTCCTTTTGTAATTGTTTTTACTTCTGCAGTTTTCTTAGTTTTTTGTGCACATACTCCTAGAGTAGCAAAAATAGTAATAGCTAACGCTATTGTTTTAAAGTTTTTCATATGGTTAAAATTTATTTTTAAAAATATAAAATTTTTCTTAAAACCAATTTGATTTTCATCATAATTTAAAAAAAATAAAAGTAAATCTTATTTTTTGTTTAAAAGCAAGTATTTACTGAAGATAGGTTCTTAAATGATTAGTATATAAATAGTTAAAAAAATTATTTTGTAAATAATGCTTGTTAAAGTCTAAAAATAAATTTAGATTTGTATAAAATGGTGTCAAATCATTTAACAAAAGCTATATTTTTTATTAAGATTTTCAATTTTTCGGAAAATATTTCTGTTATTTGAATAGATAAAAGACAGTTTTTCTTAAGGAAATGAAAGTAAATAAATTATAATTTTTACATTAGAATTTAAAGTGCTACTATGAAAGCAATTATTTTACTACTATTAGTTACTTTTTTTCAATCTTTTGGTCAAAATCGCGTTTTTGAGATTGCCAGAATAGGTACCGTAGAAGAGTTAGTAGTAGAAGTGAAGAAAGATAGTTCTTGTATAAATTTAACAAATGAAAAAGGCTATACACCTTTACTATTAGCTGTATATAGAGGAAATTATAAAGTTGCACAAAAACTTATTGAATTAGGAGCGAATGTAAATTTTGTTTCAGAGATTGGTACTGTACTTATGGCAGCTATTTTAAAAGCCGATGAGGAAATGTTTAAATTAGTACTTAATTCAAATGCAGATATAAATTTGCAGGACAATCAAGGAAATACACCGCTTATGTTTGCAGTTTCAGTTTCAAATGAACGATTTATTTCTGAATTACTGAACCGTAATGCAGACAAAAAAATTCAAAATAAAGAGGGGCAAACTGCTTTTATGTTAGCGGTTCAATCATCAAATGAGAAAATTATTAATCTACTCAAATAATCAATTAATTACACAAATTATGAAAAGAAAATTACTTATTTTATTAGGGGCGTTTTTTATGTTCAATGTAAATGCTCAAACTACGTCTACAGGAGTGGTTAATTTAGGAAGCACAGGAATGACACTTAAAATTGATACTGATGCAACAAATGTAACGTTGACTTTAACAGGTCCAAGTACGTCTTATTTGGCTGTTGGTTTTGGGGGTACATCGATGTCAGCGGTTACAGATATGTTTATCTGGAATGCTACTGCAAATAGAGATTATACTCCTTCAGGTGGTCAGTCATCACCTTCTGCAGATTCAAATCAAAGTTGGACTGTGTCTTCTGATGTGGTTTCGGGTTCAACACGAACTGTTGTGGCTACAAGATCTTTAACTTCTTTAGGAGATTATACTTTTACAAATACTGCGGCAAGTATTCCTGTTATTTTTGCTAAAGGTTCTTCAACTAGTATTGCACAACATGCTGGTACTACTTCCGCAAGAGGTTCTTTAACGTTAACTTCAGTGTTGTCAAATGATGGGTTCGTATTTGAGCAATCAACTGCTGTATTTCCAAATCCGTCAAATGGTAATTTTAAAGTAACATCTAACCAGGTTATTGATGAAGTGGCTATCTATACCATCACTGGAAAATTAGTTCGAGTTGTTAAATCAACTACAAATGAAACAGAGTTACAACTTAATTTAGTTGATATTGAAAAAGGAGTTTATTTAGTAGAAATTACATCTCAAGCACAAAAAATTTGGAGAAAAATTGCTATCGAATAATTTTAATAGGAATAAATAGTAAATTTGTAAAGTCTCATTAATGAGACTTTTTTTATGGCACTATTTAAAAGAATTAACAAAAAAGCGAAAGCGGAAGATAATACAGGTTTTGGTAGTAATGCTAATAACTATGGTGGTCGTTTTTTGAATAAAAATGGCAATCCTAATGTTCAAAAAATAGGCATTGGCTTTTTTGACAGCATCAGTTGGTATCATACGATGTTAAAGATTCCAAGATGGAAATTCTTTTTTATCATTTTGTTGTTTTATTTTATAGTGAATTTGTTTTTTGCCACGATTTATTCTTTAATCGGGGTAGAGCATTTATTAGGTATAACATCAACAACGCGTTTAGAAAAATTTGGACAAGCGTTCTTTTTTAGCATTCAAACTTTCACAACAGTAGGGTATGGACACATTAGTCCGTCTGGTTTTGCAACTAGTTTTGTAGCATCTGTAGAAGCGTTGTTAGGCTTACTGAGTTTTGCCATTGCAACGGGTTTATTTTATGGAAGATTTAGTAAGCCAAAAGCATTTTTGTTATTTTCTACTCATGCTATTATTGCACCTTACAAAGAAGGCAGGGCATTTATGATTCGTATGGTGCCTCATAAAAATGCGAATTTAACAGATGTAGAAGCAAAGATTACACTAGGAATTAGTACAGAAGAAAATGGGGTGGTGGCTAATAAGTTTTACAATTTAAATTTAGAAATAGAAAAAATTAGTGCACTTACGTTGAGTTGGACTTTGGTGCATCCTATTACAGAGGACAGTCCGCTTTATGACTTGCAACAAGAAGATTTTCAACAAGCGACAGGTGAATTTATTGTATTTGTTAAAGCATTTGATGATATGTTTAGTAGCACAGTAGTAAAACGGACTTCCTATACCTTTGATGAAGTGGTATATGGCGCTCAGTTTGTATCTATGTTTTATAAAAACGCTACTAATTCTAAGACAATCTTAGATATTTCAAGACTGAACGAAATTGAAAAAAAAGTAATTAGTTAATGTTAACAACTACATTATAATTTTTTAAATTTTCAATTGCCTGAGGAGAGCTGTAATCAAGTATTTTTTCCTGAGCTTGTAACTGTTTTTTTTGATTTACACGCTCTACACCTTCATAAAAACGTCTAACTTCTTGAAGATTTGATAGAATTAATTTTGGAACGGCTACATTATTCCCTTTATCGTCTTTAGCTACCATGGTGAAGTAACTTGAGTTTGTATGTTTCTCTTTTCCTGTTTGAATGTTTTGAGAAGTTACTCTAATTCCAACAATCATTGAAGTCTGGCCCACATAATTAACAGAAGCTTTTAATGTTACTAATTCACCTATTTCTACAGGATTTAAAAAATTTACAGTATCTACCGAAGCGGTTACACAATAACACCCTGAATATTTGGATGCACAGGCAAAAGCAATTTGATCCATTAAACTCAATAAATAGCCACCGTGTATTTTTCCACTAAAATTTGAATGTGAGGGCAACATCAATTGACTCATCGTTATTTTTGATGCTGCGACTGAGTTTGTATGTTCCATTTATTCTTCGTTTAGAAGTTCTTGTTCCTTTTGTGCGAGTTTTAAGATAGTATCTGGCAAACTTTTCTTAGCCTTTGCGCCCATTTTTTTGAGTCGTTCTACACTAGTAATTAAATTGCCTTTTCCTTCGGTAAGTTTGTTCATGGCATTGCTGTATTCCACTTTGGCTTCTTCCATTTTTTTGCCAATTTTTATCAAATCACCAATAAACCCTTCAAATTTATCATATAATGCCCCAGCTTGACGAGCAATTTCTAAAGCGTTTTCTTGTTGTTTCTGATTTGTCCACATGCTGTCTATAGTTCGTAATGTGGCTAAGAGTGTTGACGGTGTAACGATTACAATGTTTTTTTCAAATGCTTTGTTGTATAGCGTAGTATCTTCATTTAACGCAAGCGCAAATGCGGATTCGATAGGAATGAAAAGCAAAACAAAATCAGGACTTTCCATTTTGTATAAGTCTTGGTAGTTTTTACTACTCAATTGTTCTACGTGTCTGTTTATAGAAATAATATGTTCTTTTAAATAAGAAACTTTTTGTATTTCATCTTCTTCATTGATGTAGCGTTCATAAGCAGTCAAAGTTACTTTTGAATCAATAATCATTTTTTTACCATCAGGTAGATGGATAATGACATCGGGAAATACTCTTGTTCCTTCGTCAGACGTGTGACTTTGTTGTACATAATATTCTCTGTCTTTTTCTAAGCCTGATTTTTCTAAAACTCGTTCTAAAATTAATTCACCCCAATTGCCTTGCATTTTACTGTCGCCTTTTAGAGCTTTAGTTAAATTAATGGTTTCTTTACTCATTTGCTCATTCATTTCTTTTAAACCAGTAATTTGTTGACGAAGGGCTGCATGATAGTCGATGCTTTCTTTGTGGGTATCTTCTACCTTTTTTTCAAAATGTTGAATTTTTTCTTGAAGAGGAGATAATATGTTTTTTAAATTTTCTTTGTTTTGTTCTGTAAATTTAGAAGCCTTTTCCTCTAAAATTTTGTTGGCTAAATTCTCAAATTCTTTCGTGAATTTTTCTTGTAGTTCATTAAGTTCTTGCTTTTGTTCTTTTGTGCGTTCCAACAAATTGTCAAAATCATTTTCTTTTTTAGCTAATAAAATAGCCAATTCTTCTTTATCTGACTGCAGTTTTGTCGCGTGTTCACTCTTTTTTTCTAAGGTAAGTTTAAGTTCTGCAAGTTGATTGTTTTGTATGGATAACTGCGTTTCAAGGCTTAAACTTGTAGCTTGCTTTTGTGTTTTTTGAATATTTTTACCTAGGAAAAAACCAATAAGTAGCGAAATAAAAATGGCTGCAATTAAAACAAGTGAAGTTGTCATAGTATATAAATTTGAATCGTAAAATTAAGGAATAAATTGTATTAAAAAAATTGAATTTTAAAATCCCTATTTTACTATAAATTTTCCGTATTGTTTGTTGAATTCAATGGAACTGTCATTGAAAATTTGTTCAAAAACGCCTTGTTCTATAAGGTTGCAAGGTAAGTCTTGATGGGTTTTTGAGTTCGTCATCACTATCATTTCATCGCTTAGTTGAATGGCTAAGTCGATATCGTGTGTGGAAAACAGAATACATTTATTGGTTTCGTGTGCTAATTTCTGTAACAAACGAAATACGCTAACTTTATGCAAGAGGTCTAAATGGGTAGTAGGCTCGTCTAAAATAATAATAGGTGTGTCTTGCGCTAGCGCTCTTGCTATTAATACTTTTTGAAGTTGCCCGTCGCTAATTTCAATATGTTTTTTATGAATTAAATGTTCAATTTCGGTCAATTCAATAGCTTTGTTTATTTGAAAATAGTCTTCTTCTGTTAAGGTGCCAACCCAATTTGTGTAAGGTTGTCTACCTAGCGCAATCAGTTCCCATACGGTTAAGTTGCTAGCTGTGATTTTATCCGTTAAAACAATACTTATTTTTTTAGATAAGTAATTGAATTCCAATTTTTTTAATTCTTTTTCATGAAGTAAAACTTTACCTTTTAAAGACGGTTGAATTCCTGTCAATGTGCGTAGTAAAGTGGATTTTCCAATGCCGTTTTCTCCAATTAAAGTAACCAATTTACCTTCGTTCAAATTTAAATATAAACCTGATGCAATGGCTTTTTTTTCTTTCTTTGAAGTAAATCCAATTTCTAAATCTATGGTTTTTAGTATGTATTTTTTTTGTTCCATAATCTACGGCTAAAATCCCTTTTTTCTAATTAATAGCCAAATTACCATAGGTGCACCAATAATTGAGGTAATCGCATTTATGGGTAACGTAAAATTTTGCCCGGGCATTTGAGAAACAACATCGCAAAAAAGCATGATAGAGCCACCTATTAGTATTGTAGCAAGGTACAACACTTTATGATTACTAGTTTGAAAATAGAGTTTGGCAAGGTGCGGAACAGCTAAACCCACAAACGCAATTGGTCCTACAAAAGCGGTAATACTACCTGCTAGAATTCCTGTAGCTAAGAAAATAATTGTTCGTTCTCTTTTGATGTTAACCCCTAAACTCTGTGCATAATTTTCTCCTAGTAAAAGTGCATCGAGTGTTTTTATTGCTCGTATACTTAAAAGTAAGCCCAATCCAACAGAAATACTTAAAAACATGATTTGGTTCCAAGATAAATTTCCTATACTACCCAATGACCAAAAGGTATAGCGTTGTAATTGTTCGGCTGTACTAAAATAAGTAAGTACGCTAACTAATGCGCCTGTAAAACTACTAAACATGAGTCCAATAATTAAAACAGACATGGTATCTTTAAGTTTTTTTGCAGCTATAAAAATTAGAAATAAGACTACTAAGCTCCCCAAGCATGAAGCAACTACTAAGCTTCCACTAGAAACTAATGCCTCTGAAAAAAGTGGAGGAAGGAGTCCTGCACCTAAAAGAACAAGCGCCACACCCAAACTTGATCCCGAACTAAGCCCTAATACATAAGGACCCGCAAGGGGGTTTCTAAATAGGGTTTGCATCATAAGTCCAGAAATTGACAAGCCTGCTCCTACAAGTAATGCAGTTATAGCTTTGGGTAACCTAAAATTTAAAATGATAAATTCCCAGGTTTCTTTTACATCAGTCGTAGTACCTATTAGGGTTTTATAAATAGCTTGTAAGGGAATTGTAACTTGCCCCAAACTAATATTAATAAGCAACAGCGCCACGAGCACTAGGCTTAATACTATGAATTTTCGGGTATGTTTTTTAGCTTCCAATTTTAATTTAACTTTTGAAAAAAATATAAGGTATGATTAGGTAACAAGTCTGGATGTAAAATTTTTACTAGATCTTTCAATACGATGTCGGGTCTGTTAGGAGCTAATTCATAGTAAATAACTCCGCCTGTTTTTCCTTTTTTGGCACTAAATGTATAAATGTTTTTTGTTTTATACGCTTTAAATTTTGTATAATTTTCAGAAGCTTTTGCTAAATCAGCAAACGATGTAAATTGGCCTGGGCCAATCCAAAAATCAGCATTAAGGCCTTTTTCAATTACTTCTTCAAAGCTTAAGGCTAAACTTCCTGTCCCTTTTGTTTGTTGCCATACATAATTTCCTCCTGCATTGGCTAAAAATTGCGCACCCCAACTTTCGCCTTGTGGCAAATACCATTTGTCTTCATATAAGGCTCCCGCTAAAATACTTGGTTTTTGGGTGCTATTTTTAACTAAAGAAAGGGTAGTGGAATACTCGTGTTCAATGCTTTTAAATAGTGAATTTGCCAAATTTTGTTTGTCAAATAAAGCACCAAAAAGTTTAATCCACTCTGCTTTGCCTAATGGAGATTGTTCATTCCAATCACCATTTAAAACAACTTTAAGTCCGCTTTTTTGAAGATTATCTAACGCGGGATTCGTGTTGTCTATTCCGTAACCTATAATTACTTCAGGTTGCATATCAATAAGTGCTTCCGTATTAAGGGATTGATTAGAACCCAATTCTTTTATTTTTTTTGCATCTATTCGTGCTCTAACTTTTTCTGAAGAAATGTAATTTAAATTTGGAAAACCTATTAATTTGTCGGTTACATCTAACATTTCAAGAGAAGGGATATGTGTAGTAGAAGTCACCACAATATTCTTTATAGGGATTTGTATCTGTTGAAATTGTTTTAAGCTATCGGGAATAAAGCTATTTTTTTTATGCAATACATACGTAAATGTCTTGTTTGAATTAGGCCAAGGGTTAGAAACCGTTACTATTGAAAAGTCGTCATAATTTTTTAATGAAAATCCTGTAGCATGTTTTACCTCGTTTGTAGTGCTGTTTTTCTTAATTGGCGGCTTGCTATTTTGGCACCCCATAAAAGAAAAGAGTAGTATTGAAAGCAATAGGTTGATAAACAGTTTCATGACAAGATTTTATTTATGCAAATGTAAAACTTAACTTTAGTAAATGGGAATTTTTTGTTTTTTAATTTGAAAAATAGTGTACTTTTGCCTTCGAATTGTGGTTCGCTATTTAATTTTTTAATTAGTGATTAAAAGGGAATCAGGTGTAATACCTGAGCTGTACCCGCAACTGTAAGCTAGTAAGCTTGTTATTATCTACAATACCACTTTTGTTAATTTAGAATTAAGAATTTAGAAAATTTCTAACTTCTAGTTTTTAACTTCTAACTTTCGATGGGAAGGTCAATAACAAGACGCAAGCCAGGAGACCTGCCTTATTCGTTGCATACAAACTTTCGGGAAAAAAGGTTTGAGTATGGGTAAATTCTATACTTTTCTCCCATTTTTTTAATTTTTAAACTAAAAAAATGAACAAAAAACAAGTACATTTAACAGTGTTGTTTGCGTTGGTGACAGGTGTTGCTATTGCGCAAGAACAACCATCACTCGCTATTGATGAAATTGTTGTGTCAGACACAAAATTTGCACAACCCAAAGAAAAGTCGGGTAAAATTATTGAAGTGCTTACGGCAAAAGACTTGGAAGCCAAAAAAGGACAAAATTTAGCCGCTGTGTTGAGTCAACTCGCTGGTGTCGAAATTAATGGAAATCAATCATTTGGAGGAAAAAATCTAGGGTATTACATTCGAGGAGGGCGCAATCGTCAAACTGCAATTTATATTGATGGGGTTCCCATAACCGATGCGTCAGGAATAAATTTAGAATATGATCTTCGTTTGATTCCAGTCGAGCAAATTGAAAAAATTGAAGTAATGAAAGGTGCTTCTAGTACATTATATGGTACAGGTGCGGCAACAGGAGTTATCAACATTACATTGAAAAAGGCTTCACAGACTAGTTTTGCTGGTAATGCCTATGTAAATTTAGGAACACAAAATACGTCCGAAACATCAAAAACAAGCGCACAAGATATGAGTCAAGGGTTTTCAATTAATGGTACAGCTCATAAAATTTCTTATTTAACTACACTTAACCGATTGGAAACAAAAGGAATGTCTGAAGCCGCAGGAGAAAATTTTGAAGAAGATATGTTTTCTCGTATCAATGTGCTACAAAAAATAGGGTATAAAATAAATAATCGTTTACAACTTGAATTTTTTAGCAATTATGACCGTATCAAAAATACGTTTGATAATTCTTTTGATGGTACGATTGCACATTCAGATGATATGAATAACGCTAGTTTGTCAGAGCAGTTTAGGGTTGGTTTTTTACCCCGATACAAATACACGAATGGCGAATTTACCATTCATGCTGGGGCTTCTACTATAGATAGAACGGTAGCTATGTCTAATTCTTGGTCAGGCGGTATTGATAGTTTTATATATGCAGGCAGAACAGCATCTGTCGATGCTTACAATACCTATACACTGAATAAAAAATGGCACTTCGTAGTAGGAACGCAATATCAATATTTTGATATGTCGCAAAAAGACACTTATACAGATGTTTCTAGAGAAGGAGCCAAGTTTACCTTAGTCGATCCGTATGCTACGGTTGTGTTTAATTCAGATTTTGGTCTGAATTTGAATGTAGGCTCCCGCTTAAATACGCATAGTGCCTATGGAAATCAAGTAGTTTATAACGTAAATCCTAGTTTTAGGTTTAAAAATATTCCTTTAAAGTTGTTAACTTCTTACAGCACTGCTTTTATTACGCCAAGTTTATATCAATTATACGGACCTTATGGCAATATAGCTTTAACACCTGAAAAAAACGCAACGGCTGAGGTAGGTTTTGAATCGTATTTTTTATCTAAAAAATTACAAATTAATGCAGTAGGATTTTATAGAGAGGAGCAAAATACAATTGGATTTTACTATAACCCATCGACCTTTCAATCTTCTTACATTAATATCGAGGGAAACTATAATGCAAAAGGTGTTGAAACAACGGTACGTTATGCATTATCAAAAAAAATAACCATCCAAGGGAATTATACATTTAATCAGGTTCAAAAGCCTTTGAATAGATTAATTCCAAAACATAAAGCAAATGTGGATGTGAAATATGTATTTGAAAAGGGAGTGTTTAATTTGCAATATCAATTTGTAGACAAGCGTGAAGACATGTATTATGATGCTGCGATTTGGACTTCTCAAAATGTTAGTTTGGGAGCTTACCAATTGGTAAATGCCATTTATTCCTACGATTTATTGCCTAATCGTTTACAAGTGTTTGCGGCAGTTACGAATGTGTTAAATGCAAATTTTCAAGAAGTAATAGGTTACAATACAAGAGGTAGAAATTTTAAAATAGGCTTAACCGTTTTGTTTTAATAATTAGGTAAAGAAATAATTTGGATTAGGTTTTGGTACGTGTTTACCAAAACCTTTTTCTTTTTGTAACAAAATCCTTTTTTAGAAGTCTAATAGTTTGGAATAGATTTTGATTCAGTATTTTTTAAAAGAACTAAAATGAAAAAAATAATATTATTAGTTGCTATGTTCATTTCGTCATTGATGGTGGCGCAAAATGAATTTGATAAGTTTGATGGTAAAGAAGGAGTAGAGAGCATTATTGTTTCTCAAAAAATGTTTGATTTAATGAGTAAAGTAAAAGTTGATGCCAAAGATAAAGAAGCACAACAATACCTGAATTTATTAAAAAAACTTGACAATTTAGCAGCTTACTACACGTCTAATGCAAAACTTGGAAATGAGTTAAACACTGCTACAACGGCTTATTTAAAAGCTAATCCGCTTGATTTAATTTCTACTTCTACACAAGAGGGTAATGCCATAAAAGTTTATGGAAAATCTGATGCGAACCAAACCCATGTAAAAGAATTATTGGTTGTAGTAAATGGTGATTTTAAAGGTATAAAAACGTCTGTATTATCTGTAAAAGGCGATTTTCCAATAAGTGATATTGCTATGCTTGTGAAAAAATTAAACATTCCTGTAGCCGACGTATTAAGTAAAATCGGAAAATAATATGAAGAATTTTTTTGTTTTACTTTTAGCAATAGGATTAACAAGTTGCGAAGAAAAGCCTTCCTTGCAAAAATATTTTGTCAAAAGCGCTGAGAAGAAAAATTTTATTGCGTTAGATGTTTCTTCTTCTTTGTTTAATATTGATACTAAAAAATTGACACCTTCAGAAAAGGCGACTTTGGCTTCTTTTGACAAAGTAAATGTAATTGCTTTTAAGAAAGATGGCAAAAATAATATGGCTTATCAAAAGGAGGTTCAAGAAGTAAAAGATTTATTAAAAGACACAGTTTTTCAGCCCTTGATTAAGTTAAATGGACAAGGTAAAAATGCTTCAATTATGATGGTAGGGAGCGAGAATGAAATAGATGAGTTGGTATTATTTGGTAATAAAAATGATTTAGGTTTCACCGTAGTTCGTGTGCTTGGCAATGATATGAAGCCTGAAAACGCAATGGAATTTTTAAAGCTTCTTCAAAAATCATCTATTAATATAGAGCAATTACAACCTGTTTTAGATATTGTAAATACTAAAAAAGAGAAAGAGAAACAAAAGAAGTAATTTGTATAAAATCAAAAGCCTATCGTGAAGATGGGCTTTAATAATATAGTTATGTATTATAAACTAATTTCAATTAGAATTGTATTTATGTAATTACTTGATAAAGATTTATTGAGTTAAGCATTTTTATAATGTTTCCAAGGAAAAAGGAGCATACCAAAACATTCGCCATCTTTTTTACCAATGTGTTTGTGATGCATTTTGTGTGCACGTCTTAGGGCACGAGCGTATTTATTATTTGCATTTCTAAACAATTTAAATCGTTGATGAATGAAAATGTCGTGTACCATAAAATAAGTGAAACCATAAGCGAAAATACCTAATCCAATGGCTAAACCTATTTCTAAAATATTATTTTGCCAAAGTAAGAAAAATATAATGCTCACAACGGCATAAAAAATAAAAAAAGCATCATTTCGTTCAAACCAAGAATCGTGGTCTTTTTTATGATGATCGGCGTGTAATACCCATAAAAACCCATGCATAATGAATTTATGCGTAAACCAAGCCATAAATTCCATCATAAAAAAAGTTACAAAAAAGACAGCAATATATATCCACATAGTTAGTTAATTTTAAAGTAAATTTAATCTAAATTTCACATAACATCTCGCTAGAAGCTCCACTTTTTGATAATCAGGAACTCTAATGCGTGTATTTTTAATTTCGGTAGAAGGTGTAGCTTTTAATTTTTTTAGTAAGCGTTTGTAATATCTATAAGCGGTATAAACACCAAATCGCGCTTCTATAGGCAGTTCTTTAATAGCTTCATAAGCGGCATTAAAATCGGCTTCAATGTCGTCTATGATTTCTTTTTTAGAAAATTCATCTAAATGAGTAATATTTGTATTAGGAAAATAACTTCTGTTTAATTCCTCAAAATCGGCTTTTAAATCGCGTAAAAAATTAACTTTTTGAAAAGCCGAACCTAATCGCATGGCACCATCTTTCAGTTCGTTATATTTGTTTTCGTCACCATTTACAAAAACTTTTAAACACATAAGCCCTACCACATCGGCACTTCCATAAATGTATTCTTGGTATTCCTCTCTAGTAGTATAAAATTCTTGATGTAAATCTTGACGCATACTTTTCATAAAAGCTGCAATTAATTCATAAGGAATATTATATTTATTTACTGTGTTTTGGAACGAGTTTAAAATAGGATTAAGGCTTATTTTTGTAGTAATAGCTTCGTTTAAATCGGCTTCAAACTTATCTAATAAAACTTGTTTGTCATAACCATGAAAACTATCTACAATTTCGTCAGCAAAACGCACAAATCCATAAATATTATAAATGTCTTGTCTTATCGAAGGACCAAGCATTTTTACAGCAGATGAAAAAGAAGTGCTGTATGCTTTTGTTACGTTTACACTACAGGTAAAAGAAACGGTGTCAAATAATGCTTTCATTTATTCGTATTTTTTGATGAGGTTAGCAACTAATTTTCCTGAAATTAATGAAGGCGGAACACCAGGTCCAGGTACAGTTAATTGTCCAGTGAAATATAAATTTTGCACTTTTGAGCTTTTTAATTTTGGTCTTAAAAATGCGGTTTGTAATAAGGTGTTTGCCAATCCGTATGCATTACCTTTATAAGAATTATATTGTTCTTTAAAATCATTGACACAGAAAGATTCTTTAAAGATAATATTTTTTTTAACATTTTGATTAGTAATGTGTTCAAATCTTGAAATTATTTTTTCAAAGTACAATTCTCTTAACTCAGGAGTGTCTTCTAAATCTGTGGCTAATGGAATTAAAAATATAGCCGCTTCTTTTCCTTCAGGTGCCACATGTTCATCTGTTATGGAGGGAAAACTGGCGTAAAAAAGAGGTTCGTTTGGCCATTTTGGTGCATCATATATTTCTTTGGCGTGTAATTCAAAGTCGGTGTCAAAAAATAATGTGTGATGTGCTACATTTTTCATTTTTTTATCAAAACCAACATAAAATAAGAGGGAAGAAGGGGCAAATGTTTTTTTGTCCCAATAGGCTTCAGAATATTGTCGTTGATTTTCAGGTAATAAAGTTTCGGTAAAGTGATAATCTGCACCAGAGACTATGATGTCTGCAAATCTTCGTTCACCATTTACTTGTAAACCAATAGCAAATCCATCTTCACTAAGTATTTTTTCTACATTTTGATTGGTTTCAATTTTTACACCTAATTCTAGAGCTAATTTTCCAATACCTTCAATCACACTATACATGCCATTTTTTGGATGCCAGGTACCTAGGCCAAAATCGGCATAATTCATAAAGCTATAAAAAGAAGGAGTATTGCTTGGTTTTGCCCCTAAAAATAATACTGGAAATTCTAAGGCTTGAACAAGTTTTTTGTTTTTAAATTTTTTACGAACGTCTTTTGAAATGGTACTAAAAAATTGATTTACACGTTTGGCTGTTTCCAGTGTAATTAATTCGGTAATTGATTCTCCGGGTCTGTACACTAAATCTTTGATGGCTATATCATAATTTGACTTGGCCGTTGTCATAAATTTTTCTAATTTTTTTCCAGCACCTTTTTCAATTTGCTCAAATGTGGTAATGATTTCGCTTAAATTATCTGAAATTTCTAAGGAATCGTTTTGATCAAAGAAAATTTTATATCCAGGCGCCAACTTTAATAATGTATAATAGTCTTCAGGTGCTTTGTTAAAATCAGCAAAAAAACGTTCAAAAACATCGGGCATCCAGTACCAAGTGGGGCCTATGTCAAAGGTAAAACCTTCTTTTTTTAATTGGCGTGCTCTTCCACCAATAGTTTCATTTTTTTCAAAAACAGTAACATTGTGTCCTGTTTTGGCTAGATAACAAGCGGCAGCAAGAGATGAAAAACCTGAACCGATGATGTGAATGTTTTTTTTCATTTGTAAATTTTAGATTTCATATAAAAAATGTGCAATTCCAGGGTACACTTTTATTTTGGTATCTGAGAAGTTTGCTAAAAATTCTGTTCTACGCCCAAAAACTAATAATTCGTTTTTCTCATTAGTTAATGCCTTGGACTTAAACTCTGATAAATATTCAAGTATATTTTCCTCTTCAGGAGTTACAGTTAAATAAGTAACAAATGTTATTGATTTAAAATGGTTGTTTAATGCAGCAACATCCTCAATTGGTAAACTTCTTCCAAGATATATTACATGGTTTCCTCTCGAAACGATTTCATAGTGAAGAAATAATAGGCCTAAATCATGAATTTCATTTTCGGGTAAAAATAACACATATACATTTTCAGACGTATCTATTTGATTTGATACATGTTTTTCAATATTTACAAGTATTTTGTGTTTAATTAGATATGAAATGAAATGTTCGTGAGCAGGTGAAATAGTATTTGTAGTCCATAATATTCCAATTTCTTCTAATAAAGGTATAAACGTATCTAGAAAAACATCACTAAAATTTTTTTCGCTTAGTAATTCGTTGTAAGTATTTAGAAAAACTTGTTGGTCAAAATTAAGCATTGCCATTTTAAAGGCACTAAGTGCATGGTTATTTGCCGTTTTATCATTCTGTACTTTTCGTACAAAATTTTCAATCTCAATAGTTGTTAACTTTGATATTCTTGAAATTTTATACCCAAAATTTGTTAAAAGAACCACATTCAATAATTTTTGCAGATTATGAATATCATATAATCTTATGTTTGTATCGGTACGCATCGGTTCCAAAAGATTATATCTTTTTTCCCAAATTCGAATAGTATGTGCTTTTATTCCAGATAAATTCTCTAAATCCTTAATACTAAATGTAGTTTTAATATTGTTCATCTTTTTTATTAAAAGTTTAAACAAAAATAATAAAAAAAATTGAATTTAAAAGTAAATATGAAAATAAATAAAAAAAGGTGTGCTATGCACACCTAAAAGTGACCATGATCAGATTCGAACTGACACGCTTTGCAGCACCACCCCCTCAAGATGGCGAGTCTACCAATTTCTCCACATGGCCTTAAAACAAAAAAAGTTAAGCGATTGCTTAACTTTGTTAAGTGACCTGGCTGGGATTCGAACCCAGGACCCCATCATTAAAAGTGATGTGCTCTACCAGCTGAGCTACCAAGTCGTAGCAATGATTTGAATAATTAAAAAAGTGACCTGGCTGGGATTCGAACCCAGGACCCCATCATTAAAAGTGATGTGCTCTACCAGCTGAGCTACCAAGTCTTTCAATCATTTCCTGATTGCGGGTGCAAATATACTATCTTAAATTTATTTTACAATTATAAATTTTGATTTTTTTTTGAAAAAAATATAATCTATTAATTTTTAGGCTTTTACTCGTATTTGTAATCTAATTTAATTAAAAAATATTAGTTAATTTTAGCTATATTTGACCCTTAATTTATACTTTATGAAGATTGTCTTAGTGGGTTATATGGGGGCTGGAAAAACAGCTATAGGAAAAATTTTAGCTGAGAAAATGAACTTGTCTTTCTTTGATTTAGATCAACTTATTGAAAATGAAGAAAAAAATACTGTTGCTACGATTTTTGACAAAAAAGGAGAATTGTATTTTAGAAAGTTAGAGCGAAAGTGCTTAGAAAATTTTTTACAGGTACAGCAAAATTATATTTTAGCATTAGGAGGTGGTACGCCTTGTTATTTTGATAATTTTAAGTTGTATCAAGCAGATGACATCACTTCAATCTATTTAAAGGCCAATACGATTACTTTAGTTACAAGATTAGTTTCTAATTTACAAAATCGTCCGTTATTGCAAAATTTGGATAAAGAAGCGTTAACAAAATTTGTTGCAAAACATTTATTTGAAAGAAATAGCTATTACAATCAGGTAACTCTTATTCAACCTACTGATGAAAATTCTATTCAAGAAATAAGTGAGACTTTATTCAACCAATTAGCTTAAATATACATAAGAATTATTTTTTTCAAACACAACTTGTACATGTTCTTGTAAAGAAGTTGATAAAGAAAGTCCTTTAAAATCAGCTTTGACAGGAAAATTTTTATGGTTGCGATCAATTAATACAGCGGTTTTAAATTTTTTCAAAGGAACGTTTAAAAAATGTCTAATGCTATATATTAAAGTGGCGCCAGAATTAAGTACGTCATCAACTAAAACTAAATTTTTATTGGTATATTCTTTTTCCGAAAGACTCGTGATAATAGTTGCTGCAGGATTTTGTTTATTGATTTGAACTTCACAAAGTGTAATTTTTATGTCACTAATTTGCTTAAGCTCTTCGCTAACTTTCTGAGCAAAAAGAAAACCACTATTTGAAATACCTGCAATAACTAGCTCATTTTCATCTGAAAACGTTTCATAGATTTGATAAGCAATTCGTCTTGTTTTATGTACGATTTCTTGGTGAGTTAAAATAATATTCTTAGTCATAGTGGTGTTATTTTTTTTCAAAAATAAAAAACAATTCTCTATTTGAACGAGGTTTTATTGAGTTATAACAATTTTCTAGTGTTTTAATTGTAAAATAGTCATTGAATAAATAAATATATTCCTCTTTTGAACCACCAAAAGGAGGGCCTTGAAGTGTAAGCTCGAAGTTAAAGAGTAAGCCAATTATTTTTCCATTTGGTTTTAGTAATTCTAGCATTTTTCTAACATAGTTTCTTCTTAAAGTAGGATCTAATGCACAAAAAAAAGTTTGTTCAATTATTAAATCGTATTGGCCGTTGTGTTCAAAAAAATCTTGATGAATTAAATGTTTTTTTTCAATTTCATTTCTTTCTAAAATAGTGTCAAGAGGCTTTTGAGCGATATCCATGACATAGGTGTCATGAAATCCTTTATTTAGTAAGTAATCAAATTCATATCCATTACCAGCACCCGGAATGAGAATACTTATATTTTTGTTTTTCAATTGGTCTATATACATTTTTAATGGAGTTGAAACGACGCCAATATCCCACCCGGTTTCGTTTTCTGTATATCTATTTTCCCAATATGATTTATTCAATAGTGTCATTTTCGTCCGTCGTATAATCGTCTAATTCTCTTCTGTCTTTTTTTGTTGGCCTTCCAGTTCCTTTAGCTCTATAAAATTCTTTAGTTAGTTTCAGTAGTTCTAAATGTGCAAATGCTTCTTCTGGGGTTTCATCTTTTCTATACATATCTACCAATTTAGGCCCCACTCTATTAGAAGGAATATCTAATATAATGAGTTGATAATTAATTTGATCTTTTCGAAGTACAATTTTATCTGTTGCATAAACTTCCCTAGAGGCTTTTGCTACTTGTCCATTTACCGAAACATGGCCTTTTTTTATAGCATCTGCGGCAAGTCCTCTAGTTTTATAATATCTTACACACCATAAAAATTTATCAATTCGCATAGAAATCAAAAATCAATGTTAATAGTTATGCAAAAATAAATGAAAATCGTATCTTGCGCCTCAATATTTATAAATAAAATTAAAATAATGAAATTGAATTATAAAATTATTGTTTTAGTACCACTATTGTTATTCTTTTTTGGATGTCCAAAGGATGATAACCCTGAAATAGAGGTTAGACCTTATGCAGAAGTATATGCAGAAGATTTAGCTGAAATAGAATCATTCATGCAAACGCATAAAATGACTTTTGATGCAGATTATAATGTAACATTTTCAGAAATTACTTCTACAAACCCGGGAACTCCCATTAAAGATAGAACTGATTTACAATTTAAAACGATTTCACGAAACGATATTAATTATAAATTGTATTATATAAAGTTGAGAAATGGTGTTGATGAAAACCCAACTAAGTTAGATTCTGTATATGCTTCCTATAAAGGGTTTAGAACGGATTTATCAATTTTTGATGCGGCTCAAAACCCTATTTGGTTTAGACTAGACGAAGTTATACAAGGTTGGCAAGAAATTTTTCCTGATTTTAAAACATCTTCACCAAACAATACAGTTAATCCAGATGGCACAATTTCATTTAATGACTATGGGGCAGGAGTAGTTTTTATTCCTTCAGGTCTAGCATATTATAATAATCCAGCTGGAACAATAGGAGCTTATACGCCTATAATATTTAGCTTTAAGTTAATGAAATTAAGATACAGAGATCATGATAAAGATAAAATATTATCTAAAGATGAATATGGCGCCCCATTTAGTTTAAGTGCGATTGATTCAGACGGAGATGGACAAGTTGATTACAGAGATTTTGATGATGATAATGATGGTAGATTAACAAAAACAGAATTGCAAAATTCAACAGCAACACTGCTTAATGGTTATTATGTATATAGTTCAATACCAACTTGCACAAATGGAAATGGCAAGAAAAAGCATTTGGACTCTTCATGCAATTAAAAATTAATCCCGATTCATTCGGGATTTTTTTATTAAAATAATTTTCTCATATTTTATATATTTGTCTCGTTAAATAAAATCACATGAATCAATTACAACCTATCATAGAAACAGCATGGGATAATCGTGCTTTATTACAAGAACAAACTACTCAAGATTCCATAAGAGAAGTAATTGCTTTATTAGATGCGGGAACGTTAAGAGTTGCTGAGCCTGTAGCAAATGGTTGGCAGGTCAACGAATGGGTAAAAAAAGCAGTTGTAATGTATTTTCCTATTCAAAAAATGGAAACTTGGGAATCAGGTATTTTTGAATATCATGATAAAATGTTATTAAAAACAGGTTATGCCGAAAAAGGAATTCGTGTAGTACCAAATGCCGTTGCACGTTATGGTGCTTATATTTCTAGTGGCGTTATTTTGATGCCAAGTTATGTAAATATTGGAGCCTATGTTGATGAGGGAACAATGGTTGATACATGGGCAACTGTAGGCAGCTGTGCACAAATTGGAAAACATGTGCATTTATCAGGAGGAGTAGGTATTGGTGGTGTATTAGAACCTTTACAAGCTGCTCCCGTAATTATTGAAGATGGTGCATTCATTGGTTCAAGATGTATTGTAGTGGAAGGTGTTAGAGTAGAAAAAGAAGCTGTTTTAGGTGCAAATGTGGTGTTGACAGGTTCAACTAAAATAATTGATGTAACAGGTAATGAGCCTATAGAATATAAAGGAATTGTACCTGCTCGATCTGTAGTAATTCCAGGTAGTTATACCAAAAAATTTGCAGCAGGTGAGTATCAAGTACCTTGTGCGCTTATTATTGGTAAGAGAAAACCATCTACTGATTTGAAAACATCTCTAAACGATGCTTTGCGAGAATATAATGTAGCCGTATAATGAATATTGGTTTTGAAGCAAAAAGAGTTTTTCATAATAAAACTGGATTAGGAAATTACAGTAGGGATTTAATTCGAATTTTAGCAAAATTCTATCCTGAAAACAACTATTTTCTCTACAATCCAAAAAAGGCATCTCAAACACTTTTTGTTTCTGAAACAACGAATTGTATAGAAAAATTACCTTCTACTCCTTTTTATAAAAAATATTATAATGTATGGCGTCAAAAAGGGATAATTGGAGATTTAAAACAAGATAAAATTTATTTATTTCATGGTTTGTCAGGAGAATTACCAAGTGGACTTAAAAAAAATAACATCAAATCGGTTGTTACCATACATGATTTAATTTTTTTGCGCTATCCACAGTTGTATACCTATTTTGATCGAAAAATTCATCATTATAAATTTAAAAAAGCGGCTCTTCAAGCGGATATTATTATTGCTATAAGTGAGCAAACCAAAAAAGACATTGTTACTTTTTTAGGTATTGATGAATCTAAAATAAAAGTAATTTATCAAGGATGTCATGCCGCATTTAAAGAGATTTATTCAACAGACCAGCGCGATGAAGTAGTAAAAAAATATCAATTACCCGAAAAATTCATCTTAAATGTGGGTACACTTGAAGAACGAAAAAATGCGTTGACTCTCGTAAAAGCAATAAAAGATTTAGATACACATTTAGTATTAGTAGGTAAGGAGACATCCTATTCGTCACAAATACATCATTTTATTAAACAGCATCACTTAGCCGAACGTGTGCATTTCTTAAAAGGATTAACCATACAAGAGCTAGCAATAGTCTATCAATGTGCTTCCGTTTTTGTGTATCCTTCTATTTTTGAAGGATTTGGTATTCCTATACTTGAAGCATTGTATTCAAAAGTACCTGTGATTACAAATAAGTATGGCGTTTTTCCAGAAGCTGCTGGTCCAAATTCATGCTATATAGAACCTTTTGATGTATCGGATTTACATGCTAAAATTAAACTCATTCTTTCAGATGCTAGTTTAGCCAATGAAATGAAAGAAAAAGGCTTTGAATTTGCTCAAAAATTTAATGATGACGCAATAGCTCAAAAACTAATGACAGTTTACAACGATTTGTTGTGATGTAATTCTTTTAAATAGGCATATTTTAGGTAACTGCTAAATGCACTAAACATACTCCACGTAAACCCTTGGTAACCATTTAAAAAATTTCTTTGTAAAAAATAGACTTTAATAAAATCAAACGGAAATTTAAATAGAATTTTTAACAGGCTTGATTTTTTGTTTTTTTCATAGAATAATTCTCCACTGAGTAGCGCATATTTTATTTGCTTTTGAATAGCAATGTCAAAATCAAATACTGTATAATGTAACATTTCATTTTTTAAATAGCCCAATTTACCATCAACTACAATAGTTTCATGTACTTTATTAGGTGTAAATTTTCCGTATTTTTTATTAAAAAATCGAAGTATAGGTTTTTTATGTTCTGACCCGTATGTAAAAATTGTGTTTAAAAAAACATGTGTTCTTGGGATATAATAGCCTTTATATTCATTATCTAAATTTAGATTTTTGATTTCGTCTATTAACTCATCCGAAAGCACTTCATCTGCATCTAAAGAAAGGACCCAATCATTTGCTGTTTGTTCGATCGCAAATTGTTTTTGTGCACCAAAATTTTCAAACACATGCTGTATTACTTTTGCACCAAAAGATTCACAAATAGCTACCGTATCATCTGTACTGCCCGAATCAATGACAAGTATTTCATCGGCCCATCGTAGTTTTTCTAAGCATTTTGCAATGATTTTTTCTTCGTTATAGGTAATGATTGAGATGGATATTTTTTTCTTCATTTCTAGATAATTATTTTTTAATAATTCCTTTATCTATATGGGTAACTTGATGTTTTTTATTGTATTTTCGAATAGCATCATTATGCGCCCAATTTTCTTTAGTTGCATAGCTTCTTTCATGATCTAAATGGACACAAATGGCGCTGTATCTAATTTGCTTGGCTAATATACCATAATTAAACAATCGTTCGCCTAATTCTCTGTCTAAGCCACCATATTTCATTTCTTCATTAAATCCATTCACGGCTAAAATATCGGACTTGTAACACGAAGAATTGTGTCCATTAAATGTTTTTTTAGTAGGAGTAATCCAATTCATGAATGCACCAAAAAATGTATTTTGAGTCAATTTAGTTAGTTTGAAGCTCAATTTTAATCCATTGTTTAATAGCCATTTTGGTTTAAAACAATCATTATTAAGAATTGTTTTTTTAGTTATTTTTTGTGACGTAATAAGGGGTAATTTATAATAACCTCCAGATAAAAAATAACCCATTTCTTTATTTTTTATATGTTGGGCTATAAAGTCTTTGCGAGGAATGCAATCACCATCCGAAAAAATGAGATACTCACAGCTACTTTCTATAATGGCTTTATTTAGTATTTTAGATTTTTGAAATCCATTGTCTTCTTGCCAAACGTGTTTAACATCAAAAGAGTATTCTTTAGCAATAGATTCAATAACATTTTTTGTTTTTTCTGAAGAACCATCATCTGCAATAATGAGTTCAAACGCTTTTTCAGTTTGATTACTATAGCCTATAAGGACTTTTTGTAACCATTCTTCCGCGTTGTAAGTAGTCAGTATTACAGATGCTTTTTTCAAATTAATCTAATTGATGCCTTTCTAGAAAAGATTTAAATGTACCAAATGGTATATTTTTTTCTTTTAGCCAAGATATAAAATTATCTACTCTTTTAGTCATTTGTTCACCGGAATTTTTTGAAACATATCCAGGAAAATTATAGGCTTCTTTATTTTTTAGATTTGTAAATTCCCACGGATGGAAATAGATGTTCAAATAACCATCTTTTTTGTAGGTCCAATTCGCTACTAATTTATAAAGCCACAAAGGTAAATTATGAAAAGACAACCAAAATAATGGAAATCGCACAATTGGACTCACTGATGCAGGAATTTGCCAAACACCGTCTTGTTTATAATAGATTCTTGGTTTATCTAAATTATTGTAACGTCCAGGTAAATACGTTGGATTAATAGAGGAATTATAGGTGTAGCCAGCTAAAAATATTTCTTTTTCGTCAACAGGTTGCATGCGGGGCATTCTAAAACCAACGACTTCTGTTTGGGTTAATTCTTCTAGTTTTTTCTTAGAATTAACTAAGTCTATGACATTAAATGAACTATGGTAATAGGTATGCGAAGCCAATTCATGCCCTTCATCTATTATTCTTTTTAGTAGTTCAGGAATATGTATGGCAAATGTTGCAGTGGAAAAAAAAGTTGCTTTCACATTGTGTTTCTTTAAAAGGTCTAATATAATTGCTGTACCTCTAGCCGAAACAGCTATTTGATTTTCAAATGTGATGTCTTTTCCATATTCAAATGGCATGTCAAACTCTTCAATATCAAAACTTAAAAGAATCATTTATAATTGGTGTTTTTAATTAAATAATTGGGTCTTCCTTTAGATTGCATAAATAATTTACCAATATACATACCAATAATTCCTAAGACAATTAAATTTAATCCTCCAAAGAAGACAATAGTGGTTATAACTGATGCCCATCCTGAAATTACATGACCAAAATATAGGCTGTAAAAGACATACACTAAGAAAAATAGAATGGCAAATGCAGATAATCCCATTCCTAAAAATATGGCTAAATATAATGGACGCGTACTAAATGAAGTAATACCTTGAATGGCAAAACGTATCATTTTAGTCAGGGTATATTTACTTTCGCCAGAAAACCTTGCATGTGGTTTGTAATTAATGGCGTATTGATTGAATCCTACCCAATTGATAAGTCCTCTAATAAATAATTCATTTTCAGTAAAATCAGAGAATATTTCAGCTACTTTTTGATCAATTAACCTAAAATCAGCTGTCCCGGGTTCAAATTTTACTTCTGAAAGTTGATTCATTAAGCCATAAAACATCTTTGAGCTTTTGTTCTTAAAATAAGATAATGACGCATCTTCTTCTCTTATTGTATATACGACGTCATAACCCTCTTCCCATTTTACTAATAATTCAGGAATTAATTGTGGAGGATGTTGTAAATCTCCATCCATAGAAATAATAGCGTCTGAATTTGATTTTGCTAAATCAATACCTGCTTTTAATGCATTTTGATGGCCAAAATTTCTAGATAATTCTACATAATATACATTATCTTGTTGTGAAGCAATTTCTTTTAATTTTGAAACGGTTTCATCTTTACTTCCATCATCAACAAAAATGATTTTAAAGGAATAAGGAAGTGCATTAATTGTTTCGTTTAATGATGCTAAAAGCTTGTCTATATTAGACGCTTCATTATAAGAGGGAATTACTATGCTAATGTTTTTTTTCATCACGTAGTAGTTAAGTGTTGTTTTGAAAATTGTGTTGTTAGTAATTCATAACTAATTTTAAACCAAATTAAAACGCAAGGTAACGCTTTTAAGGCATAGGGTTTTATGTAATTTTCACGAACAAATTTTGGAAATAAATCTGAAGGTGAAAGGCTCGTTAATAGTAGGGCAAAAATCAATAAAAACCAATCCAACTTAGAAATAGGAGTCTGTTTGATGCTAAACCAAATGGCTACTCCCACAAATGCTATAATGTAGGTAGGACTTTCAGAACCTGAACTGAATATAACCGTGAATAGTAGTACTGATGCTAGCACGAGTAGTCTAAAGTTTTTATTTGTAAAAAGAGGATAACGCAAATAAGGTAATCCAAATAGAACTAATCCAGGTACAATAAAAAATAAATTTGATACACTTGGCTCATTTAGTATTCGTTTTGTCATGCCCATTATAGAAATATCTTGCATAGAATTAAAACTCGCGTTTTCATTATTTTTCTCTACAAGTCTAGCAAACCACTCTCCATAACTACTTAGGATAAATTCAGGCGAAGAAATAAGCATGGGTAATACAAATAGAATAATCGACCAAATGACTAATGCAACGATGAATTTTAATTTATTTTTTGAAAAGAAAAAGAAGGCAAGCCCTACTATTCCATATAATTTAATAAAAGTGCCTAGCACAATACAAAATGCAGCCCAAATTTCTTTTTCTTCCTCAATAAAGACAAAACTTAAAATAATAAGCGAAGTCATTATTGGGTTAAACTGAAAACCAAGAATAGCCGTTAAAAACTCATGCGCACAAATCCAAAGAATCCAATTTATTTTTTGAGAATTTACAGGAATTTTAGAGATTGCATAAATAAGTAATACACCATTAAATACATTCCATACTAACATGCCAACAGCGTCTGGAAGTATAGCAAATGGTGCTATAAATAAGCTAAATATAGGGCCGTAATGGTTGTGGTCAAAATATAAGTTGGGATACGTTGCATATAATGATTTTTCTTCAAGCGTATGATAAAATACGTGTTTGAAAATCAAGTAATTATTGTATTTTTCAATTAAAAATTGCTTAATAGCGGTTACTATAGTTATCAATAACCAAATAACAATAATCAATTTTCTATTTTTTAAAAAATTTAAATTCATATTCAAACTTACAATTTAAAGCTTTTGATTTTCTTTTTTCTTAAAAATTTACGTTGAAAAGTAGCCGTATAGTTCCACATTTTATCAAAAACTTCATTTTCATTTTTTTGATATAATTTAGCATATTCAAAGCTAATAATCTGAACCATTTCCTTGCTAGGCGTTATTTTGCTTAAATTTTTCATTCGTAGGTCAAAATCCATTTCTTGATGAAATTTCATTCTATTTAAATCAATTAAATAAAACTGACAATTTTGTTTTTCGTCAATTTTAATAAGTGTATTTCCAGGCGAATGATCTAAAAATTCTATCCCATTTTCATGCATAGCAAAACAAAAATGCGCAAATTGTTTGAGGATAAATTCAATTTTTGATAGTTCTTGATGAAATAAATCTTTGAACACATAATCGGCATGGATGTGTTCACAAACGTAATAGCTGTCTAAAATTCTGTAAAAATTAGAATGTTCATAATAAGCTATAGGTTCAGGAGTGCCAATTCCTTTTTGGGTTAAAATTTTAGCATAATCAAACGAGCGTTTTGCTTTTGAAGGTCTAAAAAATTTATAGATAATACCGTTAATAAAAATGGGAATTCTAAAAGATTTAATGGCTACTTCCTTTTCATTGTAAGCAAAAATTTTAATTTTATTTCTTTTACCTTCAACTAAAATTGTACCTTGGTTTTCAAAGTTTTTTAAAATAGCTTGTAATTCGTTATCCATTTTTTTAAATTGAATTACAAATGTAATTTAAAAACTTTATAAAATAATAAATATCTTTGTCCTTTATCTATTAGAAATGCCACAAAAAATTTGTATTATAAGTTTTGATCATTGGGATTATGACCATCATATAGTTACTGCTTTACAAAAGAAAGGCATTGATAGTTTTCATATAAAAATTGGACAGTTTAAACATAAAAATCTTTGGGCACGCATTCATAATAGTTTAAGTAAAATCTTTCTGAACAAAAATCCTAAATTAATTAAACGACAAGAATATATCCTTGAAACCATAAAATTACATGGTATTCAAGATCAAATACTTGTGCTTAATCCTGAATTAATTGATTTAGCTTATCACAAACAAATTAAAGGTTATACTAAAAAATATATGGCCTATTTATATGACAGTATGGCCAGATGTTCAATTTCACATTTGTTAGATGGTATTTTTGATGAAATTTATTCTTTTGATAAGGAAGATATTCAAAACTATGGTTTTAAACCTACTACAAATTATAATTATATAGAAAAAATACAAAAATCTGCTCCAAGTGATATTAAAAATGATGTATTATATATTGCCTCATTTGATAAACGTATTTCTAATCTATTTGCTTTACAAACGTATTTTGACCAACTTAAAAAATCGTATAAATTTATTGTTATTGGAAAAAAAACAACCTTGTATAAATGGAAACATATTTTTTCATCTCAATTAAAAAAAATTGATTTAAGAAGAAACAGAGTCAATCAAAAAGAGATGCACACATACTATAAACAAACCCAAGTTGTCATTGATTTAGTAAGAACTAACCAAACGGGATTAAGTTTTCGAATTTTTGAAGCCATGGCATTTGAAAAGAAAGTTATTACGACAAATAGAAATGTTGTGAAATACGATTTCTATAATCCAAATAATATTTGGGTTATTGATGAACATAATTTAACTATTGAAGCAAGTTTTTTTGAAACATCTTATCAATCTTTACCTGACGAAATATATTCATATTACACGTTAAGCGCTTGGGTAGATCGAATTTTTAATTTGAAATAAATGAAAGTATCTGTAGCACTTTGTACCTATAATGGCGAAATCTATTTGAACGAGCAAATAGATTCTATCCTCAATCAAACTAGAAAAGTAGATGAAATTGTTGTATGTGATGATAGATCTACAGATAGAACATTTGAAATCTTAGAAGGCTATGCAAAAAGTCATCCTGATGTATTTAAAGTGGTTAAAAACGGAACCACGCTACGTAGTGTGAAAAATTTTGAAAAAGCCATTTCACTTTGCACTGGTGATGTCATTTTTTTGTCTGATCAAGATGACAGTTGGGTACCCGAAAAAGTAGCTGATATTATTGGCTTTTTTGAAGTAAATCCTACCATAAATGTTGTTGCTACAAACGGTTATTGTATGGATGAAAATTCTGAAATAATTGATAAATTTACAGTATGGGATATTCCTAAATTGTTTCAAGATAATAATGCTTATTTTGATTATTATAAAATTATTTCTTGTTTTTTTAACATAGCAACAGGAGCGACTATGGCGTTAAGAAAATCATATGTTAACGAATGTATTCCTTTTCCTGAAATTAGAAATTTTCATCATGATGAATGGATAGCTCGAATTTCAAGTTCAAAAAATCAATTTGCTTTTTTACATGACAAATATATAAAGTATAGAATTCATGCTGCTCAGCAAGTAGGCGGAGTTCTCTATAAAATAAATGATAGTGAAAAAAAAGAAATAATTGAAATTTACCAATTAAATAATTTTCAAGTTTCATTTTTTGCATATAAAAAAAGAATAAAAAGATTATGTAATGCCTATAAAATGAATCAACAACTTTTTAAAAATGTCGATGTTAATCAATTATTTAAATCTGAATTAGAAAATATAAGGAATATAATTGAAATAAATAAACACCAAATGCAAAAAATATATCCAATTAAATCATTTTTTCTTCGAATTACGGATAAAATTTTAAATAAACGACAAATAAACAATATCAATTAAAAATTAAATTATACATTATGTTAGGAAAATTAGTTAAAATCAAGTTATTAAAAAAGCACTTTTCACTTAAAGATGCATTGTCTTTATATTTCGGTTTAAATAAACATAAAGAAGAAATTTATTTATCAAAGTTAAATAGAACTATATATTTAAGAAAAAACACAAAAGATACTGAAACATTTGAAGAAATATTTCTTTCAAGTTTGTATAATTTACCTTTGCCTATTACACCGACTACAATTATTGACGCTGGTGCAAATGTAGGCTTAGCTTCATTATTTTTTAAAATGAAATATCCTAATGCTGCAATTGTTGCTATTGAAATTGAAGAGAAAAATGTTGAAGCAATCAAAAAAAACACATTAAATTTTCAAAATTTTGAAGTTAAACATCAGGCATTATTTAACAAGAAGGCCTATTTTAAAATTACAGACCCATACAATGCTACCAATAGTTTTCAAATTGTAGAAACTACAAATATTGATGAAGCAAATAGTACATCGATTACTTTAGATGAAATAATTCTTGAGAAAAATTGGGATACTATTGATGTATTAAAAATTGATATTGAAGGCGCTGAAAAGCAATTGTTTGAAAGTAATTATGAAGGATGGCTGCCAAAAACAAAAGTAATTATGGTTGAAACTCACGATAGAATGATTCCTAAGTGTTCTTATTCAGTAATGAAAACTATCAATGAATATAATTTTATACTATATACAACAACTGAGGGTACGTTAATCTACTACAATATGGATCACATTACACTGTAACTAATGGAGCAAATTAATGGTGAAATACTTCATGCTTATGAGGTAATTAGTAATGGAGGAATTATATTGTATCCAACAGATACTGTATGGGGAATTGGTTGTGATGCTACGAATCCAGAAGCCATTAAGAAAATTTATGCTTTAAAACAACGTGAAGAAAGTAGAAGCATGATTGTACTAATGAATGGCGAAAAAATGATGTATAATGTATTTAAAGACATACCGGATGTAGCGTGGGATATAATTGATTATTCAGAAAAACCCACAACACTAATTTTAGATAAACCTCGAAATGTGGCGCCAAACATTATTGCAGAAGACAACACATTAGCCATTAGAATAGTTACGGAACCCTTTTGTTTTAAACTAATGGAGCGTATGAAAAAACCATTAGTATCCACTTCGGCAAATATTTCTGGACAACCTACACCAAAAACATTTAAAGAAATAAGTCCTGAAATTATAAAAGGTGTAGACTATGTAGTAAATTTACAGCGCGATAAAGTTTGCAAAAATCCTTCTACCATAATTAAACTTACATTAGATAGCCAAGTAAAAGTGATAAGAAAATAATAATTTGAAGATTTGAAAACACCCAATTTTCAAATTTACTAATTTTCAAATTGACTAATTAAAAAATGAATTACAAACAACATTTAGAACATACTATTTTTAAAATCATTTCACAAGCAGCGCAAGAACTTAACTTGGAATGTTATGTGATTGGTGGTTTTGTTCGAGATGTTTTGTTGGAACGAAATCATAAAAAAGACATCGACATAGTCGCTGTTGGAAGCGGAATAGAGTTGGCTTTAAAAGTTTCTGAATTAATTTCATTTCACCCTAAAGTTCAAGTTTTTAAAAACTACGGCACAGCTATGTTGCGTTACAACGATATGGATATAGAATTTGTGGGTGCCCGAAAAGAATCGTATACACATGATAGCAGAAACCCACAAGTAGAAAATGGAACGTTAAAAGACGATCAAGAACGAAGAGATTTTACCATAAACGCCTTAGCTTTTTCATTAAATGGTAACGATTTTGGAGATTTGCTTGATCCATTTAATGGGGTAGAAGATTTAAAAAATAAAATAATTAAAACGCCTTTAAATCCAGATATTACCTATTCTGACGACCCACTACGTATGATGCGTGCTATTCGATTTGCCACGCAATTGAATTTCGAAATTGAAACAAAATCGTTAGAAGCAATTATCAAAAATAAAGAACGAATTTCCATTATTTCTGAAGAGCGAATAGTAGATGAATTGCATAAAATAATAGCTTCAGATAAACCGTCAATTGGCTTTTTACATTTATATCAAACAGGTTTATTAGATACTATTTTACCCGAGTTAACAGCTTTAAATAATGTAGAAGAAGTAGAAGGGCACACCCATAAAAATAATTTTTACCATACGTTAGAAGTTGTAGATAATATTTGTATAAATACGGATGATGTTTGGTTACGTTGGGCCGCATTGTTACACGACATTGGCAAAGCACCCACAAAAAAATTCAATAAAAAACAAGGTTGGACTTTTCATGGTCATGAATTTTTAGGGGGAAAAATGGTCAAAAAAATATTTGAACGCTTACACATGCCGTTAAATCAAAAGATGAAATTTGTACAAAAAATGGTTATGATGAGTTCTCGTCCTATAGTAATTGCTGAAGACATTGTAACAGATAGTGCTGTTCGTCGATTGGTATTTGATGCAGGTGAAGACATTGATAGCTTAATGACCTTATGCAAGGCAGATATTACAACAAAAAACCCAAAGAAATTTCAAAAGTACCATCATAATTTTGACATAGTCAAACAAAAAATTGTTGAGGTTGAAGAAAAAGATCGTGTTCGTGTTTTTCAACCACCTATTTCTGGCGAAGAAATTATGGAATTATTTAACTTAAAACCTTGTAGAGAAATTGGTGTTTTAAAAGAAGCCGTGAAAGAAGCCATTTTAGAAGGCGAAATACCAAATAAATACGAAGCAGCAAAAGAGTTTGTATTGAATAAGGCTTTAGGAATGGGTTTAGAAAAAGTAGCAGAGTAACAAAGTAACAGAGTAGAAAAGTTATTGAGTCATCCAGTAAAAAATCTCAAACTTTCCCACAATAAATCGATAAGCAGAAAAAAATGAAAAAATATTTTCTTACATCAGCAAAAACAGCTTTAGTTTTAGTGTATATGGTTATTATTGCAGGAGCAGTTGTTAGAATGACAGGTTCGGGCATGGGCTGTCCAGATTGGCCAAAATGTTTTGGGTATTACATTCCGCCAACAGAAGAAAAAGAATTGTTGTATACACCTGGTAAATCGTATGAAAAAGGACAAGTAATTATACAAGACGAACAATTATTTGTAGCTACAACAGATTTTGTAGCTTCTTATCAATACAAGGCTTCGCAATGGGAAAAATATACAAAACATGATTATGCTATTTTTAATCCGTCGCATACGTGGGTTGAATATATCAATAGGCTAGTAGGAGCCTTAGCAGGTTTAGCTTGTTTACTCACTTTTATGCTGTCTTTTTCATTCTGGAAAGAGAATAAGAAAATAGTATTCTATTCTTTTTTTTTATGTTTCTTAATGGGTTTTCAGGCCTGGCTGGGTAAAACGGTTGTAGATTCTGTTTTGAGTCCATATAAAATTACCACACACATGCTAGTAGCATTAGTTATTGTTGCCTTTCAATTGTATGTAATTGCTTCGGTAGCACGAACATCAAATACAGTAGTAAAAGATTCAAAATTTAAATTAGTGCTATATGTTGTTTTAGGTTTTACTTTGTTACAAGTTGTATTGGGTACGCAAGTGCGAGAAAGTATTGACCATTTAGTAGAATCTGGTTTGCCTAAAGTATTTTGGTTAGAAAGCCCTACGCTTTTATTCTATTTTCATAGGAGTTTTTCTATTGTAATTGTATTGGCTAATTTGTATTTGTTTTTACGAAACAGAAGATTACAATTAGGTGTTCAAAAACTAGACTGGGTAATGCGTATTTTGCTTCTTGAAATAGTAACAGGAGTAATTATGAGTTATTTGCACTTTCCTTTTGGCAGTCAAACAGCGCATTTAGTATTAGCCTCAATTTTGTTTGGTGTTCAGTTTTATATTTTGCTACAACATACAAAAATTAACCAATCCAATTCTTAAAATCGCTGACACGTTCTCGCGCTACAATGATGTCATCTGCTTTAAAAGTTGATAAGCTAATTTTAAGTCGAGAATTAGTATATACTTGTATTTCTTTAATCGTTTTTAAAGGAATAATGAATTTTCTATTTACCCGATAAAATTCTTTTGGGTTGAGTTCTGTTTCTATAATTTCTAAAGTCGTATCTACTAAATAATCGCGATTGTCTAGCGTGTGAATATATGTGCCTTTATTTTCGCTATAAAAACATTCGACTTCATCAATGGAAATTACTTTTAATTGTTGTCCAATTTTCACCGAAAAACGCTTTTTATATTCCTTTTCTACTGGATTGACTAACATGCGTTTAATTGCTTCAAAATCTAAATTGGAAATCGTGTTTTTTTGAAATTGATTTTTGAATTTATGAATAGCAACAGCCAATTCTTCTTCATCAATCGGTTTTAACAAATAATCAATGCTATTGAGTTTAAACGCACGCAAAGCATATTCGTCATAAGCGGTAGTAAAAATAACAGCACTTTTAATTTCAATTTGTTCAAAGATTTCAAACGATAAGCCATCCGACAATTGAATATCGAGAAAAATCAAATCAGGATGCGAATTATTTTGAAACCAAGCAATTGATTCCTCAACAGAATGAAGCATTTTAGTTACTTTCATTCCAAGTTTTTCAACTTTACGTTGCAATAATCGGGCTGCTGGTTTTTCGTCTTCGATGATGATTATGTTCATTGTTTTTTTGTTTCAAGTTTAGCTTCGCTCTGTTCGACTTCGTCTCGGGTCAGGTTTGATGCTTTTATGTTGTCTGCCAAATGCGACTGAAAACTGTAACTAATTATTCCCATTTATTCGCTTTTTCTTTTTCCATAAACTCTTTAATTTTGCGCTCTTCCCAATCTTTTCCTAAAATAAAATAGGGTACAAATGTTGCAATCGCATGAGCCAATAAACCTAATCCCCAAAAGAATGCCGTGAAGAAATTTTTTAATTGAAAATAACTTTCACCATCATTCAAATTTTGAATATTTAAGATGACTATCATACTATTAATTACCAAATATACAATGGCATGGGTGTAAAATCCTTTTAGTTTTTTTACTTTTTTTGCAGCTTCTTCGTAGCGAATTTGATTTAGTGTATTATTTTCCATATTTAGTTCCATTTTTTAGTATTAGTTTGTTTGTTTAGTATTTCTTGAATTTTTCGTTCTTCCCATGATTTTCCGTAACCAAAAACACCAAAAGCATGAAATGAAAGGCCTAATCCCCAACCTAACATCGGGAACCAAAACCATTGTACACCCCAAAATGTATTGTAGTTAATGATTGCAAGTGTAGGGATTACAACACAATAAGCTGTGAGATTACCATAGAATCCTTTCAATTCTTCTACACGTTTTTTTGCACGTGCATAGGCAGCATTTTCAGAAGTTAGCGTATTTGTTTCCATAATAGAAATTTGTTTAGTTAATAGTGGTAAATAAACTTTAAATGATTTTTCGTCTTGAAAAATTCTAACTTTTCGCTCGGTCAATAACGCATAGCGATTGATAATATTTTGTAACCCGACTCCTTTTCCTTCTGAAAGGATTTCTTTTTTTTGCCAATTATTTTCGATAACCAATTGATTGTCTTCAATACTAATTTTTATGTGCAATGGTTTAGAACTACTTACCATATTATGTTTGATACAGTTTTCCAATAGTAATTGAAGAGAAAGAGGCACTACTTTGGCATCTTCAGTAGTGTTTTCAGGAATTTCAAATGTGATACTGTTTTCAAATCGCATTAAAAGTAAATTCATATAGGTTTTGGCAAAGATTAATTCTTCGGTTACCGAAACTAATTCTTTGTCTTTTTGTTCCAAGACATAACGGTACACTTTTGAAAGTGATGTAGTAAATTTTTGTGCACTTTCTGGATTTTCTTCAATTAAACTGCTCAATACATTTAAACTATTGAATAAAAAGTGAGGGTCAATTTGATTTTTTAAACTTTCAAACTGTGCAGAAGCGCTTCCTGCTATGATTTTTTGTTGTTTAACTTTGTTTTCGTGATACGCTTTATAAAAGAAAAAAGCATGAAAAGCTAGCGTAACAAAAAATGTTATTATAATTGAAACAACATAATTAGCCAAAGTTTCATTTTGAATAAATAATGTAAAAGATTCACCTTCAATCAGAACATCTTCTACAATTCGAAGTATAAAAATGGTAAAAACGGAAATAATAAATGAACCGATAAAACCAATACTGATTCTTTTTTTTGAAAAACGATCCATTTCAAAAAGCTGATCCAGATAAATAAACAAGCTCGCATTTGCTAAATAAAGCACGATACCATATAACATGGTGTAGCCAAAATTGATTAGCAAGTAGTTGTTTAATGCAATGGTAACACCTGTAATTAATTTTAATACAAGTAAAACTAAGAATACAGTAAGAGCTAGAATGAAAGCTCTGGGAATTTCTTTATATAATTTATGTAGCATAACGACAATTTGAAATAAAAATAATTAATAATAGAGTAATTTCATAATATAAATTACAAGTACTACAATTAGCTTACACATAATGATTGATTTTATAGGACAAATTTGTACAGAAAAAATGGACTATAAAAGCAATAGTGACTCAACTGTTAATAAATGAGGATGAATTGTAATTAATTGTTTTTTGAACTACATAGTAACCAATACATAAGGGTTAGCGTAGCGAAGAATAGGAATAAAAGTAGTGCAAGTACACCCAGTATTAAGTAGAGGCTTTTTTGTGTAGGGATATATTGAATGCCTAGTGTTACCATGGCTAATGTAAGTTAGATGGTAATTAGATACTCGATTTTTAAAAAAGTTTAATTTGAGGGAGGTTTTAATTTTTGATAACGTTTCACTACTATCCGACTTTAGTTAATATAGCAAACAACGTACTATCTGATAATATGATAGATTTTCGAAAAAACAGGATATAAACTAAGAAAAATCAGCAACGCTATCTAGCAGCTGTTAGCACATTTGCAATTAGCATTTTTCATTGTTTAGGCTTTTGTGTATACTTTTTAAATGAGCTGGTACAAGGTCTTCTGTTGGGCTTTCTATTTTTCTAATTGCTAGTTTACAGTATGGTTTCCCAGAGTTTGATTGAGATTCAAGCACAGTCAAACTTCCACCTACACTCTTCATTAATTCCCTGTCATAATTCATAAAAGAGTAACAAGTGTTAACCTTACCTGTCCCTCTTAAAGGACAATGTAAATGTATTTCTACAAATGCGGTATCTTGATTAATTTCTTCAACTTTAAAATTATTTTGTCCGTCTGGTGGCATAAGTTCTTTCCATATTTCGGCTAACTTGCTAAGTTCTCTTGTTTTTCTAGGTTTGTTTAGGTTAATATTAATTCTGGCAAGTAATGTGGTGATAGGAACAATAAATTTTTCTGTTAGTTTTGATTTAGATAGGAGAGAGAGTAACTTTAGTGTTATGTCAAATACTTTCTGTTTTTCGAGTAGTTTTTTCATTTATGCATGTATTAGAGCTAACGTTTTGGCGCTTGGCGTTTGCTGCAAGCACGAACCAAACAAACCTACAAAATTAATTTGAAAGACAGAATTGTAGTGACCAGATTATTTTACACGAAGAACAAAATAGCAAGCGTAAACCCAACAATAGCGAAAAATTGCTGTTATATGCAGAATTATTAATCTTTATTAAAATAAGAATATGAAAAAAATAGAGTCGATATTATACTATGTAATATAAGTGTAACCAAATAATATAAGTTTTTACAGTCACCTGTTTTATAAATAAGAATAAGCCAAATAAAAAACAGTATTTGTCCTATCAAATTTATTTTCAAACTCTTTTTTATGAATAAAAAAAATGCAATCAAAATAATGAATGGATGCAAAAAATCTACATTAATAAAAGATGTAATATTTTCATATTTCTCATATGGAATCTGAATTAATGATACTATTTCAATAAAACAAACGGGTATTATTAATTTGCCGCTTGGTATAAAAATCATAAAGAAAGAAAATAGAGTAATGATTTTCAAGAAGATCATTTTCGTTTCTTTACTAAAATAAGATTTAGTTCTTGTCATAGATTTCGTGAAATATTGCATGTAACGTCCCGGCGTGTTATATGCAGCCATTTTATTAAAAAAAACTTTTAATAAAAGCAATTAATAATACAATGACTAAGAATACACAACCCCAACTTCTAAGGTCATTTAGATTTCCTTTCAGATGATTTTTAGCATTTTCTTCTTTTAAAAAATATCCACGCCAATGATTGTCAGTGTCTGAAAGCCACCATAATTGTTTACAATATTTACAAATATAAATATCGACCATTCTATAATCTGAATTTTCCTTTTTTACGAATTGGATTGTTTTTTCAATCTTTGAATCAAACACTTTAGAGAATTTTTCAAAATCCAATTCAGTTTTTAATTCATAATATTCAGTTTCGAAACAGTATTTACACATTTTTGGTTTTTATGGTTGCATATAACTTGTTTATATGTCTGATAAAATCATACATAGCTACCCAATTTTGGGTGTATATGTCTGACAAATGTCAGTTTTATATTTTCTCAAAAATAATAAAAAAAAGAGTACAACTGTTACTTTTTCTCTGCGGTGGGTTTGTTTTTTAGTAATTCTTTTACAACCGTTTCTGCGGCATGTAGGCCAAAAAGGGCTGGCATCCAGCTGTTTGTGCCATAAAACGATTTTTTATAATTTTTTCCGTCTGTTGTTTTAATGCTTGTGGTGTCTGGGTGCTCTGTAGAGAAAACGGCCTTTACCCCTTTGTTAATACCTTCTTTTTTTAATCTTTTGCGCATGTTTTTGGCAAGTGGACAAACATCCGTTTTGCTGATGTCTCTTACGGTTACTTTTTTTGAATCGTATTTCCCACCCGCTCCCATGTTGCTAATTACTTTGATGCGTTTTCGTTTTGCGGCTAAAATTAAGTTGATTTTTGGAGTTAAACTATCAATGCAATCCAGTACATAATCATAGTTTGGTGTAACAATTTCAAACGCACGTTCTGGAGATAAAAATTCTTCAATACGTGTTAAATTCAACTCAGGATTAATGTCTAATAATCGGTCACCTACAATTTTAACTTTTGGCATGCCTACAGTGCTGTGTAAGGCGGGTAATTGTCTGTTTATGTTAGTGATGTCAACAGTATCGCCATCTACAATAGTCATGCTTCCTACGCCTGCACGGGCCAAAAATTCGGCAGCAAAAGAACCCACGCCACCTAATCCTACAACAAGTACATTTGCATTTTGTAATTTGTTTATGCCTTCTTCTTTAAATAATAATACTGCTCTTTCTTGCCACTTTGCCATATTTTATTTTGCTATATTAAAAACGGTTTGAAAATTGTTCCAAATAATTGCTTTTAATTGTTCTACACTGATTTTTTTACAATTTGCTGCAAAAATATAAACTTCTTCAATATTTTCAGTACTAGAATCTGTTTCTAAGAAAATTTTTTCTGTAGGAATTGATGCAAAAACGTTTGCCACTTCTGGATTATGTATTAAATGTTTACCAAAAGAGAGGTAACATCCTTGTTTGAGTAATTGCGTTGCCACTTGACTATTTTTAGAAAAACCATGAAGGATAAACGGATTGGTTAGGCCTATTTTTTTCTTGCTAGCGATGAGTTCGTCATAAGCACTTACACAATGAATAATTACAGGTTTTGTTGTTTGTTTAACAAGTTCGAGCTGGGCTTCAAAAACACGAATTTGCGTTGTTAAGTCAGTTTTTATTTTTTTATCTAAACCACACTCTCCTAATGCTATACAGTTTTTATCTAAAAGTTTTTGTTTAATGTGTTTTAAATCGCACTCAATGCGTTTTTCATCGATGTACCATGGATGAATTCCAATAGAATAAGTAGCATTGTTTGGTTTAAAATCATGAGGATATTGGTTGCAAATTGCCCACACCGAATCAGGATGTTCAAAAGTATGAGTGTGTAGATTGATAAAGTACATTTTGCAACAAAATTTATACAAAGATATATTTTATATTTCTTTCTTATCTTCTTCTTCCTTTTTTTAAATTTGCATCACTTTAGTTTATATGATACAAAAAGCTTTTCAGCAATACTTAAACAATTTTATAGGATTTTCAAGAGAAATCTGGATACTCACGTTAATTACGTTTATTAATCGTGCAGGAACAATGGTATTGCCGTTTTTGTCTAAATACTTGCACGAAGATTTACATTTTACGTATGCGCAAGTAGGTACAGTTATGGTATTTTTTGGTGCGGGTTCCATGATTGGTTCGTGGTTAGGAGGCAAATTGTCTGATACCATTGGATTTTATAAAATCATGATTTTTAGTTTATTGGTTAGTGGTTTATTGTTTTTTGTTTTACAATATGTCAAAACATTTGAATGGTTGTGCATTAGTATATTTCTATTAATGATTATTGCCGATATGTTTCGACCAGCTATGTTTGTGTCTTTAGGCGCTTATGCAAAGCCAGAAAATAGGACGCGTGCACTTACATTAGTAAGATTAGCTATTAATCTTGGATTTGCTGCGGGTCCCGCGTTGGGCGGATTAATAATTATGGATATTGGGTATCAAGGCCTTTTTTGGGTAGACGGAATAACATGTATTATTGCTATTTTAATTTTTTGGTTTACCGTAAAAGAAAAGAAAAAATCTACGTATTTAGACAAACAACATCCAGGAGAAGTTTTGATAGAATCCGTATTTAAAGATAAGATATATTGGATATTTTTAGCCTCTACATTAATTGTAGGCATTATGTTTTTCCAGTTGTTTACTACC
>JACCDH010618525.1_pt1 | contig 59713 bp, 52 predicted proteins | sample 7442481 | NCBI WGS metagenome assembly JACCDH01 (sample SAMN15323433, study PRJNA562643) | freshwater metagenome | isolation source: river surface water | place: USA:Blue River Watershed | collected 2017-08-15
AGGTCGCGAGTTCGAACCTCGTCTTTCGCTCCAAAAAAGTGGGTTTGAGTAATGCTCAAGCCCGATTTTTTTAAAGTTCTTTACAGTTGCCCGGGTGGTGGAATTGGTAGACACGCAGGACTTAAAATCCTGTATCCTTTAAAGATGTGCGGGTTCAAGTCCCGCCCCGGGTACCAAATTTTTTACGATAAACTAGTTATCACATGAAAAAATTATTCGCAGCAGTAATCGTTATTGCATCACTTAGTGCATGTCACTACGGTCAAAATGAAGCAAAAGAAACGCTTCAACGTAACGAAGAGTACAAAAACGAAAAAGCCGATTATTCTATTAATCGTGCAGGTGAGTACGGCTCTGCCACTAAATCAGAAGCTAAGGTTGACACTACAACAGCCGCTACTGACACCACAGCAAAACACTAATCATCAGATTTAATAATTAAAAGCAGCACCAACGTGCTGCTTTTTTTATGCATTTACTTTTTCTTTCCTGAACATTTTAATAGTATTGTTCATATGGCAGAGGAACTCCATTTAGCATCTACAACAAACAAAAAAGAACTATACGAAAGTTTACTTCCGCAATTGCAAAGTCTAATTGAACCCGAAACAAACTTAATAGCAAACCTTGCGAATGTGAGTGCAGCATTGAAACAAACATTCAATTGGTGGTGGGTGGGTTTTTATTGGGTTGAAGAAAACGAATTAGTTCTTGGTCCATTTCAAGGCCCCATTGCATGTACACGCATCGCAATGAACAGAGGAGTTTGCGGTAGCGCTTGGGCGGAAAAGAGAACGTTGATTGTACCAAATGTGCACGAATTTCCCGGACACATTGCTTGCAGCGCGGCCTCCAACTCTGAAATCGTGGTCCCAATTCTAAAAAACAATGTAGTATTGGGCGTTTTGGATTGTGATAGTGAGCACTTCAACCACTTTGATGCCGTAGATCAAATCTTCTTAGAAAAAATTGGTGAATTAATTGCGGCAAAAGCATGACACAAAACAATAACACAAAAGTATATTCCCTTATTGCCGTAGCGGCACTTGGCTACTTTGTAGATATTTATGACTTAATCGTTTTTAACGTAGTAAAAAACGACAGTTTAAAAGCTCTCGGATTTAGCGGTGAAGAACTCAAAAACAGTGAGATTTACCTCTTTAACGTGCAAATGACCGGGATGCTTATTGGCGGATTGATTTGGGGAATTTTAGGTGATAAGAAAGGTCGCATATCCGTATTATTTGGGTCGATATTTATGTACTCTATAGCTAATATAGCTAATGCATTTGTTGGAAGTATTGACTCGTATGCATTTTGGCGATTTGTTGCCGGCCTAGGTTTAGCAGGAGAACTGGGTGCAGGAATTACCTTAGTGAGTGAAACCATGCATAAAGACAAACGCGGTTATGGCACCATGATTATTGTAACATTTGGTGCTTTAGGAGCTGTTGTGGCAGGTATTGTTGGCAAAAATTTTGGATGGCAAGCCACTTACATTACCGGTGGTTGCATGGGCTTGGCATTATTATTACTCCGAGCAGGTGCATTCGAAAGTGGCATGTACCAAGAAGTATCCCAACAAAAAAACGTGGAGAAAGGAAATCTCCTCATTCTATTCAAGAACAAATCCACCTTCTTAAAATACTTGTCCTGCATCGGAATTGGTTTACCGGTATGGTTCGTAATTGGTGTACTTATCAATTTAAGTAATCGTTTTGCTGAAGCGCAACACCTGCAAGTTAATGTTGCCGATTGCGTGATGTTTGCCTACTTGGGTTTATCTGTGGGTGATTTGGGAAGTGGCTTGTTGAGTCAGGTTTTGAAAAGTAGAAAAAAAGTAGTAATGATCTATTTGGTTTCATGCTTAGTACTATCTGCTCTATATTTATATCTACCGGCAAACACGCCTCAATTTTATAGTGTAATGAGCTTTCTGCTAGGAGCAGCAACAGGCTATTGGGCGCTTTTTGTTACCATTGCGAGTGAACAATTTGGAACAAATATAAGAAGTACCGTTACGAACACCGTTCCTAATTTTGTGAGAGGAGCTGTTGTCCCAATTACTTTATCATTCAAAAATTTAAGTTTAAGTATGGGTTTAACAGGAAGTGCGCTAACGGTAGGCATTGTTTGCTGCTTATTAGCCGTGATGAGTACTTTGTATATTTCCGAAACATTTAGTAAAGATTTGAATTACCACGAATAAAAAAGGCTGAGCAATTGCTCAGCCTTTTTTACACATAGCATTAGTTGGCTATTTCAATCCTATTCCATAAAAGCCTTTACTTCCATCAGGATTTATACCTCCTAACAAAACACTTTCTCCTGCTGATTCTAAAGCTGTTTTCACTTCGCTAGGTGTAGCTACCGGACGTTTATCGATGCTTGTAATTACGAAACCTACCGGAACACCTGCACGCTTCAAAATGCTTTTCTCATTAATCTTTTTTACTCGAACCCCGTTCGTGATTTTCATCTTTAAGCGATCTTCACGATTCACGGTCTCAAACTCTGCATCAAAAGCTTTGTTCGTTTCTACTTTTTCTGATTTTACTAAACCGGTTTTGCCTTCTTTATTCTTCAATACTGCTTCAACCGTTACCTCCTTATTTCCTCTCAATAACACCAATCCAACCTTGTCACCCGGACTGCGCTTACCAACCTGCTCTTGCAATTCACTGCTACTGTTTACAGATACTCCATCTACTTTGATGATTACATCACCATCTTTCACCCCTGCATCTTCAGCTGCACTATTAGGATTAACTTTAGCAACGTAAACACCTTTCACTTCTGCTAAACCTTCTTTATCGGCTAATTGACTATTTACATCTTGTATACTCACCCCAAGGAATCCACGCTGTACTTCTCCGTATTTGGTTAAATCGCCAATTACTTTCTTCATTAAATTTGCAGGTACAGCAAATGCATAACCTGCATACTGTCCGGTTTGACTGGCAATTGCCGTATTAATACCCACCAACTTACCATCTGCACTCACTAGCGCACCTCCACTGTTTCCGGGATTTACAGCTGCATCCGTTTGGATAAAACTCTCGATACTGTATTGGCTTTCCGGATTACGTTGGTCGCGCAACAAGTTTAAATTACGGCCTTTAGCACTCACAATTCCTGCAGTAACTGTACTCGTTAAGTTAAATGGATTACCAACGGCCAAAACCCACTGCCCAACTTTCACCTCGTCACTATTCCCTACAACAGCAAAGGGTAAATTCTTTTCTTCAATGCGTAATAAAGCTAAATCTGTATTCGGATCTTTTCCCAACAACTCTGCGTTGTATTCACGTTTGTCGTTCAGTATCACTCGAATTTTTGTAGCTCCATCAATTACATGGTTATTGGTAACAATGTATCCATCAGCACTGATAATCACTCCACTACCCGACCCACTTCTTGGCACATTAGGCATTTCAAAACCAAATCCCGGACCTCCAAAAAAATCAAATGGATTCATTTCTTGCGACTGCTTTTGTTGAGTTGGCTCAACGGTGGTAATGATGTGAACTACCGTAGGAGTAACCAAATCGGCCACTTCTACAAAATCCGGACGACTACCTGCCTCGTTTAAACTGGCATATCTTGCCAGGTAATTTTCAGAAAAATTGGCAGCACTGTTGTCATCTACTAACTTGGTAACTCCAACGGCTACTAAGCCTCCTAGGCCTGCAACCGCGAATAATCCTAAATACTTCTTGATATGTTGATTCATAATTATTCTGGTTTTCGTTCTGGTTTTCAAATTACGTTCCATTTTACAATGGCTTAAAACGGACCTCTTAAATTTTTATTTTACCGTTCAAAAATTTGACCAAATTTGCGGTACCGTTTGTATGGATAATTTTCACCACGATTCCCATCAGTTTTATTTTGAGCGCTACTTAAGAAATAAGTTATCGCAGGAAGACCGTGTAAAATTAGAAACTCAGTTACAAGAGAACGAATCGCTTCAACGCGCGTTTACAGAGTACAAATCTAACCGAAAAGTTTTTTTAAAAGAGCTGATTACGGAACACGATAAAGGACCGAAGAAAAGCAGATTGGCTAACCTCTTCTACCTTACCATCAGCTTAATTGGCATCTTCACTGCTATTAATTTTTATTTAGAAAATCAATCGCTTAAGGAAGAGCGTGAACAACACAAAAACCTTATTAGTAGATTAATTGATCATATTCCTTTTGTTGGTAGAAAGCACGAGCCAGACTCCACTTTGGAGAAATACACCAAAAATGTACGACAAAGAAGTGCTAAGTCGCCTGCATCAATAAGTCTAGAATCAGGAGTAGATGCAGAGGTTGAAAGCGAGCAATCTGATGTGATGTTGGATACCGTATTAGTTCCTTTGCTTAGAGATTTTTATGAAGAGAAATCAACTTACTTTAGATCTGAAATTGATAGTTCGTTAACTAGTACAGAGATTCAACAAATGGTATTGAAAAATGCAGGTAAATACGATATCAAATACAAAACGAATCCCATTGCGGTGGTAATGGAACGCAATGCTCAATCCGTAAACACCTACACATTTGATGGCTTGAAACTTATTATAAGTGGAAGTAAATTACCCGACCACTTGTTACTGGTAAGTGACCAAGGAGAATTGGTTTGGCTGAATGGTGATCAAGAAGTGCTTCTGATTGCCGATAATAAACCTCACGACTACTAAATCATGCAATATACCTTTTATAAATATCAAGGCACCGGAAACGATTTTGTAATTATTGACGATCGAACACTCAAGTTTCCAATGCATGACACACAGTTAGTAAAACAATTGTGTGATAGAAAATTTGGTATTGGAGCTGATGGATTGATGCTATTGCAACCTCATGCAGAGAGTGCCTACTTCATGAAATATTATAACAGCGATGGTAGAGAAAGTACCATGTGTGGTAACGGTGGTAGATGCTTGGCTGCATTTGCTTTGCATCAAGGTGTAGTAAACGGCAATCATACATTTATGGCCATTGATGGTTTACATGATGTAGAGGCGGAACAACAAACACCCTCTTCTATTTGGATTAAGCTTCATATGCAAGACGTTCATGCGGTGGATATAAGACCAAATGAAACATATGTTTTAAACACCGGTTCGCCTCACTATGTTCAGTTTCTGCCAACTCCCATTCAAAACTTTGCAGTAGTTAACGAGGCCAAAAAAGTAAGATACAACGAAGAGTTTAATCAAGAAGGTATTAACGTAAACTTTGTTAACCTTTTGGGATTGCACACTATTGAGATGAGAACTTATGAGCGAGGTGTAGAAGATGAAACGTTAAGTTGTGGAACCGGAGTTACGGCTGCGGCATTGAGTTCAGCTCTATTAAATGGATTGCCAGATGGCAAACACGAAATTACAGTGAACACACCCGGTGGCACTTTACGAGTTAGTTTCATGTACCATAAAACCGAAAACCGCTTTAGTGAGGTTTGGTTGCAAGGTCCGGCCACTTTTGTTTTTAAAGGAACTGTGGATATTTAGCGGATAAAAAAGAAGCTTTCTTCTCGTCAATAACCAACAACATTAGCTTACCTTAGCGCAATTAAATTAGGGTAAATTGTGTTAGTTGTAAATACGATGCCATTCGATTTGGTTTACACTCTTGTAAACCATCCCCAAATTGGGTTTATGCTTGAACCACATGTGGTTCAGATAAACTCATTGGGCAACTATACCCTTACCCATCAGCGTGTTTTTAGCAGAACTGCCGAATATTTCGCTAAAAAACTAACTCCCGAAGACTTTGAATTGATTAAACTTTTGGATGAGTTAGACGATGACTACTTATGTAGAAAGTTTTATACCGGAGGTAAACGCAAACTAAGAACTGCAGAGTTTTTTGAAAAAAATAAAAACGATGAGGTGTTGATGGGTGCAATTCGCTTGTTTATTGATGAGCGTATGAACAAGGCGTTGAATAAGCTTCGTGGCAAAATCATTTACCGCATGGGTAATGACAATAACCCTACATCTCAAAAGGTAACAGTTTCCTCCGAAAAAGCGAGCGTACTTTTTCATTTCAGACGCGATGCAGAGGGAACACGCTACTTTCCTACCATTAAATATGGTGGCCAACGCATTGAGTTCATGTATAAAGGTGCTCAAATCATCAGTACCAATCCGGCATGGATGTTACTAAACGACCAGCTATTTGATTTCGCGAAAGAGGTAGATGGCAAAAAACTTCAACCCTTTTTAAATAAACGATTCATACAAATTGCTAAGAGTGCCGAAGAAACTTACTTCAATAAGTTTGTGACGCATTTGGTAGAAAAGTACGATGTGTACGCAGAAGGATTGGAGATTATAACACGTCCGGTTCCTGCTCACAGTGTATTAAAAGTACAATTGTATGATGGTGATCAACTCTCGCTAAAACTCACTTTTCAATATGGGAAAAACCTATTTGATTTCGGCACACACCAACCGGTAAATGCAGTTGTAGAAAAAAAAGGAGATCAGTATACTTTTATTCGCTTTAAACGAAATACCACTTGGGAGGAGGAACAAAAGAAGCACATTGAGTCGCTTGGACTTATCCAATTAAACGGACCCTATTTTAGTTTAACTGCCGCACCTAAACCCTCCGACTTAAACGAGTTATTACCTGCTGAAACTACAAATAAATATGAGTTTTTAGAGTGGCTAAATGAATACACCGAAACCTTAAGGCAATCGAACATTGTAGTAGAGCAAGGAACTGATTTCACTAAATATTTCATTGGCCCACGCCAAATAAAACTAGAAGTTACCGAGCAAAGAGATTGGTTTGATGTAAAAGCTACCGTTCAGTTTGGCGACTACACCTTTAGTTTCATGGCGCTGAAAGATCATATTTTGAAAGGTAAACGCGAGTTTGTTTTACCAAATGGGCAAATTGCCATCATTCCTAACGAGTGGTTTGGAAATCTAAGTGGTATGCTTTCTTTCAGCACCAGCGAGGATGAAATTCAATTAGAAAAACACCATTTAGGATTACTGGAAGAGTTGCAATACCATGGTGGAAAATACTTGCGTATTAGCGATAAGCTTGAAAAAATAAAAGCCTATGGACAAATTCGAGATATTGATCCTCCTCAGGATTTTAAAGGAGAATTGAGACCATACCAAAAAGCTGGATTCAATTGGTTTTACTTCTTAAAACAAAATCAGTTTGGAGGATGCTTGGCTGATGATATGGGTTTAGGTAAAACCATTCAAACATTAGCGTTATTGCAAAAAGAAAAAGAGCTGTATGCATTAACCAAATTGCAGCATCCTCAACCTCAAACAACCGTAGAAGCTTTCATTCCCGAAACACAACCGCAACTTGATTTGTTCGCAACCAGCGGTTCCACATCAACCACATCAATAGCACCTCCGGATGTGCAATCGCAGGCAATCGAAGCCATTGAACCTTCATTGCAAACGCACATCAAAACATCACTCATTGTGGTGCCAAATTCGTTGGTGTATAATTGGTTTAATGAAGCTAGAAAGTTTACACCTAACCTGAAAGTACTCATCTACACAGGCATCAATCGAGAAAAAAATCCGGCTGTATTCCAATTGTATGATTTGGTGATATCAACTTACGGAACGGTAAGAGTTGATGTTGATATTTTAAAGCAATTTAAATTCAACTACATCATTTTAGATGAGAGTCAGTCTATCAAAAACCCACAATCGCAATCATCTAAAGCCGTTAAACAGCTCGCTGCTGCAAATAAATTAGTACTAACAGGAACGCCTATTGAAAACTCCGTTTCTGAACTATGGAGCCAATTGGCTTTTATAAATCCCGGACTATTGGGCAACCTACAAAGCTTTACCGAGCGATTTGTTACACCGATAGAACGAGGTAAAGATCCGCACAAAATGGTTCAACTTAAAGCGATTATTAAGCCATTTGTACTGCGCAGAACCAAAGACCAAGTTGCCACAGAATTACCACCTAAAATTGAGCAGGTAGTGTTTAGCAACATGACCGAACAACAAGCAGAGGCATACGAAACTGTTAAATCGCACTACCGAAACGAGATTATTAAATCGATTAACGAGGTTGGGTTGAATCGCTCGCAACTTACCATTTTGCAGGGTTTAACCAAACTCCGACAAATTGCCAACCATCCGGTTTTAACTAACCCTGAGTATGAAGGCCAATCGGGTAAATTTGATGAATTAATTGCCCGTGCTGAAACGGCCAGACAAGAAGGTCATAAGGTGCTTATCTTCTCTCAGTTTGTAAAGCAATTAGATATTTACAAACAACACTTTGATGAAAAACATTGGAACTATTGCTACTTGGATGGTAGCATGAGTAATGAACAACGTCAACAAGCGGTTACTAAATTTCAAACAGACGATAGTATTAACTACTTTTTGATTTCGTTGAAAGCAGGAGGTGTTGGATTGAATTTAACACAAGCCGATTATGTATTCATTATCGATCCGTGGTGGAATCCGGCAGTAGAGCAACAAGCTGTTGATCGCTCTCATCGTATTGGTCAAACCAAAACTGTGTTTACCTATAAATTCATTACAAAAGATACAGTGGAGGAAAAAATATTAGCCATGCAACAACGTAAAAAAGAATTAGCAGGCAGCATTATTACTAACGAAGAAAGTTTCATTAAAACTATTGATGTGGAGGAGATTATTGAGTTATTAAGCTAATCTTTATATCTACTCTAAATCAACTTATGAAAAAACTACTCATTTTAGCCTTTATCTCACCTATCCTATCTTTAGCACAAGACACTCTCCGTAAATGGAGTATTGGTATCAATTTTTCCTTAGATAATAACTAAAGGACTTTACATAGCGAACAACTCATAACCGAGTGCTTATACAGTGTTAGCTTTAATTTATCAGCATTTTACAGGTTATAACAGGCCCATTTTTCTAGTTTTTTTCCCGTGTTTTTATGCTAATATTGCGTAGTTTAATACTTTACGCAACGCAGTTATTATGAGCAATACCAGCAGTCAACCAGCAAACATGAATAAACGTGATTTACTTCAACAAAAACGTGACGAGTCGCTTTTAGGTGGCGGACAAGCACGCATAGATTCTCAACATAAAAAGGGCAAACTTACCGCTCGCGAACGCATTCATTTTTTGTTAGATGAAGGTTCTTTTGAAGAAATTGGGGCTTTTGTTACCCACCGCAGCAAAGACTTCGGCATGGAAAAGCAACAGTTTTTGGGAGATGGTGTAGTAACCGGCTACGGTACTATTGATGGCAGATTGGTATATGTGTTTTCGCAAGACTTCACTGTTTTTGGCGGTTCGTTGAGTGAAACACATGCGGAGAAAATCTGCAAACTGATGGATTTGGCGATGAAAGCCGGAGCTCCGATAATTGGCTTAAACGATTCGGGAGGCGCACGTATACAAGAAGGTGTGGTTTCATTAGGTGGTTATGCCGATATTTTTTACCGCAACACCATGGCCAGTGGCGTTATTCCACAAATATCTGCCATTATGGGCCCGTGTGCAGGTGGAGCAGTTTATAGTCCGGCTATTACTGATTTTATTATGATGGTAGAAAACACCTCATACATGTTTGTTACCGGACCAAACGTGGTGAAAACAGTAACACATGAAGAAGTTACTTCTGAAGAACTAGGAGGAGCTTCTGTACACTCTAGCAAAAGTGGTGTGGCACATTTTACCGCAGCCAATGAAATTGACTGTATCCAACAACTACGCAAGTTATTAAGTTACATTCCTAGTAACTGCGAAGAACGCACGCCTCTTTTAGCTTACGAACCAAGCAACGAGATGCGTGAAGGATTGAAAAATATTGTCCCTGAAAATCCGAACCAACCTTATGATATGCGTGAAGTGATTGAACAAATTGCTGACGAAGGTTCGTTTTATGAGGTACACAAAAACTACGCTGAAAATATTGTTGTTGGTTTCGCTCGTTTAGGCGGACGCAGCATTGGTATTGTTGGTAATCAACCATCACAATTGGCCGGCTGTTTAGATATTCATGCCTCGCAAAAAGGTGCACGTTTCGTGCGTTTCTGCGACTCATTTAACATTCCATTATTGGTATTTGAAGACGTTCCGGGATTTTTACCTGGTACTGATCAAGAATGGAATGCTATTATTACAAACGGTGCAAAATTATTGTATGCATTCTGCGAAGCAACCGTTCCTCGTGTTACCGTAATTACTCGTAAGGCATACGGTGGAGCTTATGACGTAATGAACAGTAAGCATATTGGTTGCGATATGAACTTTGCTTGGCCAAGTGCTGAAATTGCCGTTATGGGTGCAAAAGGTGCTGCTGAAATCATCTTCAAAAAAGATATTGATGCGGCTGCAGACTCTGCTGCTGAATTAGCCAACAAAGAGAAAGAGTATGGCGATATTTTCGCAAATCCGTATCGTGCTGCTGAGCGTGGATTTATTGATGAAGTAATATTCCCTGAAGAAACTCGTTTGAAACTAATTAAAGCATTTAAGATGCTGGAAAATAAAGTAGCAAACTTACCTCGTAAAAAACATGGAAACATTCCGCTATAAGCTAAACGATCTTAAGTTAAACCTAATGAGAAGTGCACTTACTGCACTTCTCGTTTTGTTTGCACCATTTACACTTTTTGCCCTAGAGCAAGAACAAAAAGTGCCCTCAACCATAACAAACGTAACCGTGTTTTTAAATCAAGCACAGGTTACCAGAGTAGCAAAAACAAGTTTGCAAGCAGGCATAACACATCTAGTTATCGGCCATATTTCTCCTTATATCAACCTAAATAGTTTACAGGTTAAAACAGAAGAAAATGTATTGCTACTTTCTGTTTCTCAACGTAACAATTTTCTTCAGAGCAATGATAAACCGGCAACTATTATTGCGTTAGAGGATACGCTAGATGTATTGAATCAGCAATTAGAATCGGCCCGAATTAGGAAAGAAGCTTTACTGCTTGAAAAAGAAGTATTAATAGCCAATAAACACATTGGTGGCGAAAACTCGGGAGTGAAGGTAGAAGATTTGGAAGATGCGTTGACATTATTTAGAAAACGTTCGCAAGAGATTGGCGAAGAGTTATTAAAGATTGATTTAAACAGTCAAAAATTAACTGCTATTCAAACCAAATTTAAAGCCCAACTTGACGAATACTTACAAACACAAAACGGCTCTATCGAGTTAGTAATAACCGTAAAATCTCTTTCGAATTTAGCCAATACACGCATTGAGTTTAATTACTTGGTTAGCAATACCAGTTGGACACCCTTTTACGACATTAGGGTAAAAGACACCAAAAGCAAACTGCAGCTAATTACCAAAGCAAATATTTATCAGCAAACGGGTGAAGATTGGAAAAACGTTATTCTAAAACTGAGTACTGCCAATCCAAATGAAGCCGGAAATAAACCGGAGTTGCAACCTTTACACCTAAGCTTTCAAAATCCTTATATTGTTAACGGTGCAGGATATGTGCCTTCAGCTCCAACAATTAGAGGTGCCAGAGCAGATGGTACAGCCTACTACATAGATGGTGTTAGAGTCCAAGGTGAATCTGGCGACAAACCTCAATTAAAAGCAAGTGCAGGCATTGCATCATCTCAGCAAACGCAAAGCAATATTGAGTTTAATGTGAGCACAGCATACAGCATACCTAGCGACAACAACCCGCATCAGGTAGATTTAACCGTGAGTGAGTTAGATGCGAGCTATGCATATGGCACTGTACCTAAAGTAGATAAGGACGCTTTTGTTACGGCTAACGTGTCGGGTAATGATTTAGTGAACCAAATTAATGGTGAAGCGAATGTATATTTTGATGGTACATTCACCGGAAAATCATACATCAACGGCACCACAAGTGATTCAATCTTACTTACCTTAGGACGAGATAAGCGCATTCAAATTCAGCGCACTCAACTAAAAGATTTTAGCAGTAAAACATTTACCGGAGGAAGCAAAAAAGAAACCAGCACCTGGGAAATTAGTATTCGCAACACCCGTAAAGAAGCTATTACGATAGTGGTTGAAGATCAAATACCCGTGAGCAATGATAAGGATATTGAGGTGAAAGCATTGAACCTGGGAAATGCTTCTTATGATGAAACATCAGGTAAGCTAACTTGGATTATCACCATAGAACCCGAAAAAACACACCTACTAAAATTCAGTTTTGAAGTAAAATATCCGAAAGAAAAAATTGTAACACCGTATTAAATAAAAGGGCGCTAATCGCCCTTTTTGTTTGAATAGCGCCTAACTGTTTCTTATTTTTGAGTATTATATGGGAATAAAATCATTATTAGCTAAACCATTTGCGAAGATCATTGCTAAGCAGGTAAAAAACGATGCATTAAATGCATTACGCGACCAGCAACGTTGGTTTAGTTATTTGATGAAACAAGTGGCTCAAACCCAATTTGGGAAAGATCATCAGTTAACAGCAAACACCACTTATGCTGAATTCAAGCAACGTGTAGCAGTTAACGATTACGAAGGTCTTAAGCCCTATTTTGACAAAATGGTGAGTGGAAAGTCTGATGTTTGTTGGCCCGGAAAACCCATTTATTTTGCCAAAACAAGCGGTACAACATCGGGTGTTAAATATATACCTATCACAAAAGAGTCTATTCCTTTTCATATCAACTCTGCACGTAATGCATTGCTTTGTTACATTGCCGAAACCGGCAACGCAAACTTTGTAGACGGTAAGTTAATTTTCTTATCCGGAAGTCCTACGTTGGATACCAAGAATGGTATTTATACTGGACGTTTAAGTGGGATTGTTAATCATCATGTACCTGCATACTTGCGTAAAAATCAAATGCCAAGTTATGATACCAATTGTATAGAAGATTGGGAACAAAAAGTAGATGCCATTGTAGAAGAAACATTTGATAAAGACATGACGCTGATTAGCGGCATTCCACCTTGGGTGCAAATGTATTTTGATCGACTAAGCGAAAAAGCAGAAGGCAAAGCGATAAAAGATATTTTTCCGAACTTCAATTTATTTGTTTATGGTGGTGTAAATTTTGAACCCTATCGTGCCAAAATTGAACAAAGTATTGGCAAGAAAATAGACACCATTGAAACTTATCCGGCTAGTGAAGGTTTCTTTGCCTATCAAGATTCACAGACCGAAAAGGGATTACTCTTGTTAACCAACAACGGAATGTTTTATGAATTTATTCCGGTTGATGAATTCTTTAATGAAAACCCGACACGCGTAAGTTTAGCAGATGTGGAGTTGAATAAAAACTATGCATTAATTCTGAACACAAATGCCGGCTTATTTGGGTATAATATCGGTGATACCATTAAATTCATTTCTAAAGACCCTTATCGCATTTTAGTAACCGGTCGTATTAAACACTACATCTCGGCATTTGGAGAGCATGTAATTGGAGAAGAAGTGGAATACGCATTATTGAGTACCGCAAAAAAATACGGTATCGAGATTACTGAGTTTACGGTTGCTCCACAAGTTACTCCTCATCATGGAGGTTTACCTTATCATGAGTGGTTCATCGAGTTTGAGCAAGCACCAGCCGATTTAGAGGCATTTGCATTAGAGGTAGATGCTGCACTTCAATACAAAAACATTTACTATAAAGATCTGATAGATGGTAATATTTTACGTCCATTAGTGATAACACCATTAGCTAAAAATGCCTTTATAAATTATATGAAAAGTGAAGGCAAATTAGGCGGACAAAACAAAGTTCCTCGCTTAAGCAACGATCGCAAAATTGCCGATAAACTAACACACACAAACTAACATGACCTCAAAGAAAAAGATAGCCATTTTAGGCAGTACAGGTTCTATTGGCACACAAGCATTAGAAATTGCTCGGGAGCAAAAGGACCACATACAAATTGAAGTATTAACAGCAAACTCAAACGCAGATTTGTTGATTGCCCAGGCCAAAGAATTCAACCCAAATCACGTGGTAATTGCAGATGAAAGCAAATACACTCAAGTAAAAGAAGCGTTAGCTGATGACGATATCAAGGTATTTGCAGGCAGTAAATCAATTGCCGATGTAATGGAGATAACTTCTGCAGATACGGTGTTAACTGCGATGGTGGGCTACAGTGGCTTATTACCTACGATAAAAGCTATTCAAAACAAAAAACGTATTGCATTAGCCAATAAAGAAACTTTGGTAGTAGCGGGTGAATTAATCACTCAATTGTGCGAAGAACACAAAGTTGATTTAATCCCTGTAGATTCCGAACACTCGGCTATTTTCCAATGCTTGGTTGGTGAAGATTTGAATAGTATCGACAAAATTATTTTAACAGCAAGTGGTGGCCCATTTAGAGGAAAAAAAAGAAGTGATTTAGCCGAGGTAACCAAAGCACAAGCCTTAAAACATCCTAATTGGAGCATGGGAGCAAAAATCACTATCGATTCGGCAACACTTATGAATAAAGGCCTTGAAGTAATTGAAGCCAAATGGCTATTTGGTGTAAAAGGCTCACAAATTGAAGCCGTGGTGCATCCGCAAAGCATTATACACAGTATGGTTGAGTTTAACGATGGGAGTATAAAAGCACAAATGGGTTTGCCTGATATGAAACTTCCTATTCATTACGCGTTCTTTTTCCCGGAACGTGTACACACAGATTTTAAACGGATGAGTTTTAAAGAAATCAATACCCTCACCTTTGAAGAACCTGATAAAGAAACATTCCGAAACTTGGCATTAGCGTACGAAGCCATGGATAAGGGTGGCAATATGGCTTGTATTTTAAATGCAGCTAACGAAATTGCAGTTGATGCGTTTTTAAAAGATAAAATCAAATTTTTACAGATTGCGGAATTGAATGAAAAGTGCATGCAACATGTGAGTTTTATCAAGCATCCAACCCTAGATGACTATATTGCTACTGACGCAGAAACTCGAAAAGTGGCGGCATCATTTTTGTAAAGATACATTACTTTAAAAGCACTATTTTCGCCAAAGTTGATAGAATTAACTGGAACAATTGGAGAACAACGAACTGAAAACTGAAAACTAAAAACTAAGAACTATTTATAGATGCAAGGATTAATTATGGCGGCCCAGCTTATTACGGGCATATCAATACTAGTGATATTACACGAGTTGGGACATTTTTGGGCAGCACGCGCATTCGGAATTAAAGTAGAAAAGTTCTACCTCTTTTTTGATGCATGGGGCGTAAAACTTTTCAGTATAAAAATTGGTGAAACCGAATACGGAATTGGATGGTTGCCGCTTGGTGGCTATGTAAAAATTGCCGGAATGATTGACGAAAGTATGGATACCCAACAAATGGCAAAACCTGCCGAACCTTGGGAGTTCAGAAGTAAGCCGGCATGGCAACGTTTAATTGTAATGATTGGTGGTGTAGTAATGAACGTAATTACCGGTATCATCATTTTTGCCATGCTTAAATTTAGCTATGGTGAAGAGAATCTTATTAACTCGTCAATTAAACATGGCATTGCACCTAATGAAGTAGCACAATCTTATGGTTTCCGTTTAGGTGATCAGTTGGTAAGTGTGAATGGAAAAGAAATCAAGTATTTTAAAGATGCGTTTAATAGCGAAACCTTACTAGGTGAAAAACCACCGGTGTTTGTAGTAAAACGTAACGGTGCTGATACCACCATTCAGTTTCCTTCCGACTATTTGGATAAGTTAACTAAATCGGCCAAAGGAACCTTGTTTATGCCGCGTATGGAAGTATTTATCAAACGTGTGATACCGGGTTCTCCTGCTGAAGATGCAGGCCTTCAAGCCAACGACCAAATTGTTGCAGTAAATCAAATCACAGCACTCTGCTTTGATGAGTTTCAACCCTTATTAAAACAACAAGCAGGGAAACAAGCTACACTATCCGTATTAAGAGGAGCGGATACCATTGCTATTCAAGTTAGGGTGAGTAAAGACAGCACCATCGGTTTCCAACCATTTGATAAAACATGGGCTGTTGATACCATTCATTACTCTTTTGCTCAGGCTATTCCTGCCGGAGCTAATGAAGCATACCAAACCATATACAACCAAATTGCGGGTTGGGGTAAAATATTCAACGGTGATATCGCGGTAAATAAAGCGGTCCAAGGCCCAATTGGTATTGCTAAGTTTTACGGACCAACATGGGATTGGTTAAACTTTTGGTTAATGACAGCTTTAATCTCTTTAGGATTAGCATTCATGAACATTCTCCCAATTCCTGCATTAGACGGTGGGCACGTGGTGTTATTGATAATTGAAATGATTACCGGTAAACCTATAAGTACAAAAGCAATGGAGCGTATCCAAACAGTGGGTATGGTTATTCTTTTATCGCTTATGGTACTCATTTTTGGTAACGATATTTTGAGCTTATTCATCAAATAATTTGGCATACATGCGTATAGTAAAACTCGTTTTTGTCTTTTTATTGTTGCAACAAGTGGCAACAGCACAAACAGACACAGCTCAAAAATCTACTAAGAAAATTCTGGTAGTACCCTACCCCAGCATGATGTATTTTAGTGATGCGGACCAAGACTTGGCACGCTACAGCAAAATGGATGAACAACGTCTTAGAGCACAATTACGTAGCAAATTAGAGTCGAATGTATACCATCAATTATTAGCAGCCTTTGATGCGGTAAGTTTAATGAACGCAACTAGTTTAAATGGAGAACAAGATTTAAAATACATTTATGCTGCATCGCGTTACTATTTAGCCGACAGAAAAAATAGTGGCAAATACAGTAGCTCTTTGTTTAAACGCAAAAACAAAAAACAAGCATTATATACCACCGATTCTACTACCATGTTGGCAGATATCGGAAGCCCGGATTTATTGAAACAATTGCATCAGAAGTACGGAAACGATTACACGCTTTATATTACTCAGTTTGAGTTAAACACATCCAACAAAAACACCATTGAGTGGATGAAGCAAGACTACAAACGCACGTATGTGTTACACTACAATTTATTTGATGCTGCAGGCAGATTAGTGTTAGCTGAAACGATTTATTTGGAGGGTGGAAACGAAAATACACTCACTGAAATCAATGAAAAATACTTTACCGAGATCGCTCAAAAACTTCGCGATATTTTAAAATCAAAGATTAACTAATGGCTACGATTAAGCTTGGCGACAAAGTAAGATTTGTGAACGAGAACATGCAGGGAGTTGTTACCAGTTTAAAAGGTACCACAGCCGGTGTTACTATTGAAGACGATTTTGAAATTCCGGTATTACTCAGTGAAATTGTTAGAATAGATGACATCTTAACTAAACCCACTGAGGAAGAAAAGCCGATTGCCGCTAAACCAAAGTTTGTTAAGGTTCACTCCGGATTTCATTTAGCTTTTGAGCGATTATCTGAAACAACCTTAGAGTTAAAAGTACACAACAGCCAAACCGATTGGGCCATGGTGGCTGTTTATTACAATAACCAACTCCAACATAAATTAAATATTGAGTTGGAAACCAATCAATCATTAGGAAAGTTTAAACTTGATGAGTTTAACTCTTGGCCTGAGTTCACATTCATCATTACACCTATTGATGAACAATTTGCTCCTCATAAAACCATAACACGTAAGTTCAAGTTTTCTGCAAAGGAATTTCATGCATCCTTCAAACAATGTTACTTCCTAGGGCAGCAAGCATACACTTTCCGTATCGACTCTGATATTAAACCGGATGCTTTATTAAAATTGAAGGAACGCGATTTTAGCGAGGCTAACTCCGCACATCAAGGCAAAACAAAAACACTATTAGATTTAACAGCTAAGCCAATTAGTCCGGTTGATTTGCATATTGAGCATTTAGTTGAAAACACAGGAGAATGGACTGCTCAAGAAATAGTAGACATACAACTAAACGCAGCTAAACAAACTATAGAAATGGCTCATGTACACCATTTAAAATCGGTGGTTTTGATACACGGTGTTGGGAATCACTTTCTGAAAAATAAAATCAAAAACTACTTAGGTTCACAAAAAGATATGGTACTGCGCTATGCAGATGCAGACATGCTAAAATTTGGTGGAGGAGCCACAGAAGTATTTTTCAAATAGCAAAAAAAACGCTTACGAAAGTAAGCGTTGACGAAGTAAGAATTCCAGTTGGTCGTTACTTCTAATGAGTTTATCGTTGAGGTCAATCTCACTAATTCTTTTCTTATATTGAACGTAGGCGTCTTGAATGCATTTATCGAGTTCCTCTTCATTCCAAGGCTTACTCAAATAATGGTGAATTTTACCTAAATTAACCGCTTCTATCAATGCATTGATGTCGGTATAACCAGTTAATAAAATACGCATAGGGAGAGGAAACTTCTCTATAATCGAATGTAGAAACTCAACCCCGGTCATGTTAGGCATACGTTGATCAGTGATAATGATAGCAATATCCAAATGTTCTTCTAATAACTTAATGGCATCACTGGCACTTATAGCTGTGAGTACATTGTACTTTGTACGAAAAGTTGCCTTGAAAGAGAGTAGATTATTCTCTTCGTCATCTACATAAACTATTTTAATTTTTTCGTCTTCCGTGGTCACTGTGTTGTTGTGTTTAGAGTTGTGTTTGTTAATAACTATTTGGTAGTGGCTATTCAAATAATCGTATAATCGAAAGTAGCTAATTTCGGATAAAAAACAAACATGTCGTCTTCTGCAGAAATATTTTATGCTTGGTTCGAGAAGCCTGAAAATAATTCGTTCAAACCAATTGTTTTCAAACTTTCTGACAGTAGTGATATTTCTTTATTCGAACAGTTTTTATTCCATCACCCGAATCTAAAATTGGTAGACACTTTACACCAGCAAATTAGGGAATTAGCTAAGCTCTCTTATCCTCACAAAGTTTTATCGGAGGAAGAATATAAAAACTTTACAGACACATACTTAAAAGGCCAACATCCTTATCTGGCGGGCAATTGGTGCTTTTACCCTTGGCTAAACACTCTAGTACATTTACTTGGGGAAGATGATTTTATCAAAATCAGAACAAATAGAAACCAATTGAAGATAACACCGGAGGAGCAAGCAACTCTCCGAGGAAAAACAATTGGTATTATCGGGTTATCGGTTGGACAAGCAATCGCCATAACCGCTGTTATGGAGCGTATTTGCGGAAAAATAAAACTAGCCGATTTTGACACGGTTGATTTGAGCAACTTAAATAGGTTAAGAACAGGAGTTCAGCACCTTGGTAAGTCCAAAGTGATACTTGCAGCGAGGGAGATTGCTGAAATCGACCCATACATAGAAGTAGAAATCCACAACCAAGGAATCTCGTCTACAAACATAGACGATTTTATCAAGGACTTATCGGTACTGATTGAGGTATGCGATGATATGCCCACCAAAATTAATAGCCGAATAATAGCCAGAAAATATGGTATTCCGGTTGTGATGGACACCAACGACCGCGGCATGGTGGATGTGGAGCGCTTTGATTTGGAGCCTGAAAGACCCATTTTACATGGCTTGGTTGACGAAAGCCAACTTAAGCAACTTGACAAACTAACACCCGAAGCACGTTTGAAATTGGTGATGGATATTGTATCTTTTCCATCAACTTCATCAAGACTTAAAGTGTCTATGGAGCAAATAGGCAAAACAATTACCACATGGCCACAACTAGCTTCCTCTATTATGTTGGGAGCAGGAGCCACAGTAGATTGTTGCCGAAGAATTCTACTCAACCAAACTCACCAATCAGGAAGGTATTACATTGATTTAGATATTCTGGTTCCATAAATGAGTATAGAGTTAAATAAGGAAAAACCGGTTGTTAGGCTGCGCGCTTTCAGAGCAGTGAGCGATCCGCATTCTTGCGAATTGTTTATTGATGGACATACACGCGTACTAACAAGTATCGGTATTACTAAACTCACCTCTGCCAAGCATGAGTGGATGTACAACCCTGCTGTGTTTGTGCTGATTGTTGAGTCGCTTGATGGCTCAACGGTATACGGTGGGGCTCGAATTAATGTGGCCGGAGGAACTCAACCCTTACCGATTGAAGAAGCCACCGGAGTATTGGATGACAAAATTTTTGATTTAGTAAGAAAATTTGCATTGGGGGGAACAGGGGAAATTTGTGGCTTGTGGAACTCTAGAGAAATTGCAGGCTATGGTATTGGAAGTATTTTCTTAACTCGCGCAGCCGTGGCTATTGCTAAACAAATCAGATTATCATCTCTATTCGCACTTTGTGCTCCTTATACGGTTGCCATGGCCGAGCAAGTTGGATACTCCAAAGAAGATTCTATAGGTAATGCAGGTACATTCTACTACCCTAAACTTGATTTGATTGCTACCGCCATGATTCTTCATGATGTGAATACGTTAACCAAAGCTCAATCTGAAGACCGTGAGGCTATATTTTTATTAAGAGAAAATCCAACTATTACCAGACTAGAGACTTTGCGCAAAAAGGAAATTGAAATACATTACGACACCAGCATAAAAGATATAGAATCGTGGGATTTAGCTACAATTATCGCACAATCCCAAGTTGTTCAACCTAAAAAACCTAATCATGGCCCGCTCAACTTTTTATAGAAACCTATTTGTATTTGTAACTATACTTCTCTCCTTTTCGGTAACGGCACAAACGCTAGAACTGAATATTACCTCCTACCCTTTAAATTCAGGAGTAAAAAGTATTGAAGAGGCTATTAGTAAAAATGAGTTTAGTTTAAGTCACGGTAACAACTTAATTAACCTCGGGCTTTCTAAAGAACCTGTTTGGGCAAAAATTATTCTTGCAGATACACTAATTCCGGAAAACCAAGTTTTACAAATTGCCAATCCCAATATCGACCGCATTACACTTTATTTCCAAAAAGATTCGATACTGGATAGCACCAGTATGGACGAGTTAGATCCAATTCAACTTCGTTCATTTACTGATCAAAACTTTGTATTTAGATTACCAAGAAGTATTTCCAATAGAACCATTTACTGCAAAATTGAATCAGGAGAGCAATTGCTGATTCCGTTTGAAATGGCGGAGGAAACCGTAATTCGGGAAAAGAATACCAATCGCGATAGTATCCTTTTTATGTACATCGGTGTAATGTTGGTTATGTTCTTTTACAACATCTTCTTATACATCAATACAAAAGACAGGAACTATTTGTATTACGTACTCTATATTCTATTTGTAACACTTACACAACTTACCTTCCACGGATTTATTAATAAGTACCTACCTAGCTCTTTAAACTATTTAAAAGTACATAGCGTATATCTTTTTGGCGCAGCATCAGGCTTAACAACTTTGGTGTTTATGCAAAATTTTATTGATACCAAAAAGTACTTAGGTAAACTAAACTACATTATCACATTTTTTATTGTTGTTGATTTTATAGCAATCGGACTTGCCTTTGCCGATCAATTTCAGCTCAGTTACACCTTCGTTAATATCAATGCAGGTTTAGGGTCATTGGTAGTACTTATCGTTGCGATTTACATCGCGTACAAACGCAATCGCTCTGCTCGTTTCTTCTTGTTATCATGGTCATTATTTCTATCAAGTGTCATCGTATTTGTAATGAAAGACTATGGCATAATTGAATACAACTTATTTAGTAAGTACGCATTATTATACGGTTCTGCACTTGAGGTAACTTTACTTTCTATCGCATTAGCTGATCGTATCAACTTATTGAAGAAGGAGAAAGATCGCGCTCAAGCTAAAGCACTTGCAGTTGCCAACGAAAATGCAAGTATCATTCAACAACAAAATACGGTGTTGGAGCAAAAAGTAATAGAAAGAACAAAGGCTTTAACGGAAACAAATAACAGTTTAACCGTAGCCTTAAATGACCTAAAACAGGCGCAAACGCAATTGGTTGAATCCGAGAAAATGGCTTCACTTGGTCAGCTCACAGCCGGTATCGCGCACGAAATTAATAACCCAATTAACTTCGTTACATCTAACGTAAAACCATTGCATCGTGATATTGCAGAGTTGTATAAACTACAAGAGCGTACAGAAAGTGTAATTACCGCCAACGGGTTAACACTTGATGAAGTGAATAAGATAAAAACAGAAATCGATTACGAATATCTTAAAACAGAAATTAACTACTTACTAAAAGGTATTCATGAGGGTTCTGCGCGTACTGCTGAAATTGTAAAAGGCTTACGCATTTTCTCTAGGGTTGATGAAGATGATATCAAATTGGCAAACATTAATGAAGGGCTCGATTCCACCATCATTATCGTAAACAACCAACTCAACAATAAAATTGTTATCGAAAAAGAATACGAGAATCTTCCATTAATTGACTGCTATCCGGGAAAATTAAACCAGGTATTTTTGAATTTAATCACTAACGGTATTTATGCTGTGAAGCAGAAATACAAGGACCAAGAAGGTGGCAAGTTGGTTATCAAAACAGAACTTTCGGGTAGTGATGTAAAAATTACTATTAGTGATAATGGAGTGGGTATGAGTGAAGCAACCAAAAACAAATTGTTTGAGCCATTTTATACCACCAAACCTGTGGGAGAAGGAACAGGATTAGGTTTATCAATTGCGTATAACACCATTAAAAAACATAACGGAACAATCAGTGCAACCAGCGAATTGGGCTCCGGAACTACCTTCGTAATAACCATACCTCAACGAAACACCAATGGAAAATAGAATAAAAGTACTTTTCGTAGATGATGAGGAGCACAACTTGCATGCCTTTAAAGCTGCATTCCGTTTCGACTACGATGTTGCTGTGGTGAACTCAGCACAAGAAGCTGAAGAGTGGCTTGAACATAACAGCGTGCATGTAATTCTCTGCGACCAGCGCATGCCGGGAAAAACAGGTATCGATTTCTTTGGAACAATCATAAAACAACATCCCAAACCAATACGCATATTGGTAACAGGTTATACAGATATTGAATCGGTAATTAAGGCCATCAATTTAGGCCACGTGTACCGCTATATTAATAAGCCTTGGAATGATGCGGAAATAAGAAGTTCGATAGAAGAAGGCTATCGCTATTATATGCAAAGTCAGGAATTGGAAAATAAAATTACTGAATTATCCAATGCCTACAAAGAATTAGACAACTTTGCTTATAGCGTTTCGCACGATATGAAAGGCCCGTTGATGAGTATTATGGGCGCGATGAACATTGTAAACTCATCTGAAAACAAAAACGATAAAACCGTTTTAATGATGCTTGATCTCATCGAAAAAGCGTCTATACAATTAAGCGAGTTTATCGAGAACATGCACGTGTACTATAAAAACAATCGTGGTCAACTTAAAATTGATCCGGTTGATGTGTACGAAATCAAAAATGAAATTGAGTCGTTGTTAGGACTAAAATGCTTGCAAGAAAAGATAACCTTAACCTTCCAAGTAAGTAGCAATAACAACTTATACAGAACCGATGTAACCAAATTAAAGACCATTGTAAACAATCTTGTTTCTAATGCGTTAAAATACCAACGTCCGGAAGAAACGCAAAAGTTCGTGAATGCCAACTTGCATATACTAAACGACCAGCTAACCTTTACTGTTGAAGACAACGGAATGGGAATAGATGAAAAATACCTGAAAAGCATTTTCGAACTCTTCTTCAGAGCCACAACCGAAGTGAGTGGAAGTGGCTTTGGATTATACAATGTAAAAGAAATTGTAACTACCCTCGGAGGTACTATAGATGTAAAATCAACCGTGAACAAGGGCAGTGTATTTAGCGTAACTTTGCCATCCAAATAAAGAATCAAGTGTATAACTTCATTATTATTGACGACAACAAAATTGACCTCATGGTAGCTGCAAAAGCTATTGAATTGAGCAAACAACCTATTGCTGATTTGCACCAATTCAATGCCGCCTCTCCTGTCCTTGATTTTGTGTCAACTTTTCAAAGCGAATATCCAACCATCATGTTGATTGATATTCAAATGCCCGTGATGAACGGATTCGAGTTTATGGAGGCATTTGAGTTATTAGATGAGTCCATCAAAAGAAATTACGCTTGTTTCTTCCTCACCTCTTCTTCTAACGATTTAGATAGATTAAGAGCTCAAAAATACCCAAGTATAAAACAATTTTTAAGTAAGCCTTTCAAGGCTGATACTCTTATTAATCTACTCCAATCTTACTAAAACACATATGAAAAAGTTTTTTATCATACTCGCTTCCATCGTTGGACTAGTATTGGTGGCCGCCATTGTATTGCCTATCGTATACAAAGGGAAACTGGTTGCGTTACTTCAGAAAGAAATCAATAATAATGTAAATGCGCAGGTATCTTTTGATGAAGATATTCGTTTAAGTCTAATCAAAAATTTTCCAAACTTTACCCTTGGTATCAGTAAGCTAAGTGTAGTTGGTGTTCATGAATTTGAAGGTGATACCCTTTTTGCTACAGCCGATTTATCATGCACTATTGATGTGATGAGTGTAATAAAAGGAGACGCCATCGGTATTCGTAAAGTGTATCTAAAAGAACCGCGTGTACATGCTTTGGTGTTAAGCAATGGAAAGGCTAACTGGGATATTGCCAAGCCATCAACAGATACCACACAAACAACCGACACTACCCAAAGCAATTTCCATGTACAGCTAAAATCGTTGGTGATTGAGGATGGAACTATTGTATACGATGATAAAGTGATGGGTGTAAATACGGCCTTAACCGGATTTAATTATGAAATGTCGGGCGACTTTACGCAAGATGAATTCGGATTAGCAATTCAATCAACCATTAAAGAGTTTAGCATGAATTATGGCGGTGTTAAATACTTGAATAAGGTGAACACTGCGATAAAAATGGATTTAGACATGAATATGCCACAAATGAAATTTACGTTTAAAGAGAACTCTTTTGCGCTAAATGAACTCACCTTCAACTTTGATGGATTCGTGCAAATGCTGAATGAGGATATTGTAATGGACTTGAAATACGATGCACCTAACTCATCATTCAAAAATTTCTTATCCTTAGTACCGGGTATCTATACCAAAGACTTTGCCGACTTAAAAACCAGTGGCAGCCTCGGATTTAATGGAAGTGCGAAAGGTACCTACAACGAAAAGTCATTACCTGCATTTCAGTTTAATCTAAACATTGCTGATGCGATGTTCCAATACCCTACACTTCCTGTTCCGGTAAAAGATGTACAAGTAAAATTACAAGTATCAAACCCTGATGGAAATTTAAACAACACCAAAGTTGATTTGTCTAAATTCCACATGGATGTTGCGGGTGATGTGTTTGATGCGAAACTAGTGGTGACAAACGTTATGCAAGACCCTAATATCGACTCTTGGTTAAAAGGTAAAGTAAACTTAGGCAACGTAAGTAAAATAGTTCCATTAGAAAATGGAATGCAAATTGGAGGATTAATAACTTCAGATATCACCGCCAAAGGAAGAGTTTCGGCAATTGAACAGCAAAAGTTTGAGGAGTTTTATGCAACCGGACAATTTGTAGCACAAAACATTTACTTTACCTCAAAAGATTTACCAAAAGGTTTCCAACTTAGCGAGGCCAATATGAGCTTCTCTCCAAAAACTGTTGCGTTAAACTCTTTTGATGCTAAAATGGGGCAATCAGATTTTAAACTTAAAGGAGAGGTAAGTAACTTCTTCCCATACCTATTTCATAATGGTATATTAGACGGTAAGTTGTCGTTAAACTCTACAATGATTAATGCCAATGAGTTTATCACACAAGAAGAAACACCTGCGAAACCGGCTGCTGCCGACACCACTTCTATGGTAGCACCTGAAATACCAAATAATATTAATTTCAGTTTCACTAGTGCTATTGACAAACTAGTATACAGCAATATGGATATTACCAATTTCACTGGTCTGGTAACAGTTCAAAATCAAAAACTAGCATTTTCAAACGTAGGTTTAAACACCTTAGGCGCTTCAGTAAAAATGAATGGTTTCTACGAAACCTCCAATCCGATTAAGCCTACTACTCAAATGAACTTTGCTATTCGTGATATGGATATGCAACTTGCAGCTAAAACATTCAATACCATCAAAAAATTAGCTCCGGCAATTGAAAAAGCTTACGGAAAATTCTCTACCGAATTAATGTTAAATACCACGTTGGATAATCATTTAAATCCTGTTTATCCAAGTTTGTTCGCTCAGGGCAATTTGACAATTGCCAATGGTGAAATTAAGGATATCCGTGCATTGGATGAATTAGCAAAAGCATTGCACAATGAAAAATATAAATCACTTAGTCTGAAAAATGTTGGAATCGATTTTAAAGTGGAAAACGGAAGAATCTATACACAACCTTTTAATGTAACCGTTGCAGGTAAGTCACTTCAATTATCAGGCTCAAGCGGATTAGACCAAACTATTGATTACAAGGGAACCACTAACGTTAATAAGAGTGAATTAGGCCAAATTAATACAGCATTAGAATCTGCACTAACTAAACTTAATAGTAAAACCGGAGCATCTATTAAAACGAGTGAAACCGTTGCATTAGGTATAGGCATAGGAGGAACTTTTACCAAACCTGTTATCACCACTAACCTTGCCGATTTAGCAAAACAAGAAGCCAATAACTTAAAAGATCAGGCTAAAGAAGAATTGGAGCGTCAGAAAAAATTATTGGAAGAAAAAGCAAATGCAGAAAAAGAACGTTTAAAAGCAGAGGCATTAGCGAAAAAACAAGAGTTGGAAAATAAAGCGAAAGATGAAGCAGAAAAAGCTAAACAAAAAGCGCAAGCCGAGTTAGATAAAGCGAAAAAAGAGGCCGAAGCTAAAGCCGCAGCAGAAAAAGAACGTTTGAAGAAACAAGCAGAGGAGGAAGCGAAGAAAAAACTTAAAGGAATTTTCAAACCATAGTTAAGATTCCAGAATAATTATTTATTATTGAATATAATTTTTTATAACAAATCATGAAAAAGCTATTTATTCCAATGTTCGCACTAGCCTTAGTATACGGCTGTGGCAACAGTAACCAAAACAACCAAACTACATCGGCTCCTGCAGAGCAAGCTGCTCCTGCAAAAAACTATGAGTTTACTATCAATGCTGTTGGTAATACAATGGCTGATATGAGCTACGATACCAAGGAACTAAAGGTAACTGCAGGTTCCAAAGTAAAAATTAACTTAACCAACCAAGGTTCTGATGCATCTATGTTACACAACATTGTTATTGTTAAACAAGGTAGCGAAAAAGACGTAGCCACTGAGGGTATCAACTTAAAAGACCAAAACTATTTCAATGCTCAAAACCCTAATGTAATAGCGGGTTCAGCTGTTTCTCAACCGGGTGCAACCGTTATGCTTGAATTTATAGCTCCGGAACCGGGAACATACACATACATCTGTACTTATCCTGGACATTGGATGAAAATGCAAGGAACATTAATTGTTGAATAACCTAAAAAGAGCACCAAATGGTGCTCTTTTTTTATGTATCTTGCTGTATCATCATTTTTGGAACAGCTTTTGCAAAGCAAAAGAAAAAACTATTCATCATGAAAAGAATATTGATACTAATCCCCGCATTCGCAGCCGTTTTATTGGCTCCATCATGCTCTCCTAACCGAAAAGTTACGCGTGTTGACCCATCACTTCAAACAGATTTAAGTGGACGATGGAACGATAGTGATTCACGCTTAGTAGCAAATGAAATGATTACTCAACTACTTACCGGAGCTTGGAGAACAAACTTCGAACAAAAAAACTCACGCAAACCGGTACTTATTGTAGGCAACATCAAAAACAAAACTTCTGAGCAAATCGATCCGGTTACATTTATTAAAGATTTAGAAAAAGCGTGTATTAACTCGCAAGTTGTAACGGTTGTTCAATCAGGTGAAGACAGAAACCAAGTGCGCGAGGAACGCAACGAGCAACAAACTTTTTCGAGCGAAGACACCAAGAAAAAGTGGGGCAAAGAAAAAGGTGCTGACTATATGATTACCGGAGTAATTAGCTCCATTGTTGACGGTTACAAAAACCAACGTACCATCTACTATCAAGTTGACTTAGAATTAACTGATTTAGAATCGAACGAAAAGGTATGGATTGGTGACAAAAAAATAAAGAAAGTAGTTCGTAACTAAGGTTCTCCTTCTTCATGTCAAGATTTGTAAAAATAGCGGCTAGTATAGCGGTGGTGTTCGCTTTTGCTTCATGCGCAACCTATTATCAAAAGAACTTTGAGATGATGGACGCGGTGTACAAAGCGAATTACCAAGGCGCTAATGCTATTTTAGATAATGGTAAACTTAAGACACAGAAAAGAAATCGATTACTATACTACTTGAACAAGGGAAGTATTCTATTTATGAGTAATCAGCATGAAGAAAGTAATAAATACTTCCAGCAAGCCGACTTTTTCATTGAAGACTTCCAAAAGAACTACCTGACTAAAGCAGCTACTTTCGTTTCAAATCCCGGCATCGAAAACTACGAAGGAGAGAATTACGAGAAAGTATTAATTCACTATTTTACTACTCTTAATTACCTCAAACAAGGCAAGCTTGATGAAGCACTTGTGGAGTGTAAACGTATGGAGTTAAAACTCCAAAAAATTACAGATTACTATAAGGGGAAAAACAAATACAGAACCGATGCTTTAGTTTACTTGTTAAGTGGCATTGTATATGATGCGCAAAAGGAATATAACGCTGCTTTTATTGCTTATCGAAACGCGTATGATGTATACAAAACCGAATATCAAAACAACCTCAATACACCCATACCGCACCAATTAAAACTTGACCTTATCAGAACAGCTCTACTCACAGGTTTCACGGAAGAGGCTCGACAATACAAAGAAGAATTCAAAATGGATTTCTTCGCACTGGACTCTAATGTAAAGAACAATGCTGTTATCTTCTGGAACAATGGATTTGGTCCGGTTAAAGATGAATGGAGTGTGAATTTCACGATTACACCTGCCGGTAATGGTTGGGTTAATTTTGTGAATTGGGATTTAGGATTGAATATTCCTTACTACGCAGGTAGTGATGAACAAGCAATGGCTGACTTAAATATTATACGTATAGCATTTCCAAAATATGTCTCCAGGATTCCAACTATTACTCAAGCAAGTATCAAAATTGATTCATTAGGTATAAATGCTCCTCTGTATGAAGCAGAAAACATTGATAAGATTGCCTATGTATCTTTGAAAGATCGTTTTTTACTAGAGGTTACCGAGGCTGTTGGAAGATTTGCTGTAAAACAATTAGCAGCAGCAGTGGCTAAAAAAGAAGATAAATCGTTGGGAGCGGCAATAAGTGTTTTAAATGCTGTTACCGAAAAAGCTGATACACGTAATTGGCAACTTCTTCCCTATTCCATTAATTACACTCGTATACAAGCTCCTCCCGGTGATTATAATGCAAAATTCTCAAGTGATAATGGTGAGCTAACTTTTCAACTTCCAATAAAGAAAGGAAGTACTTACTTTCAAATCATTCAATCTCCGTATTTCAACGGATATTCTGAACCATTACACAATGGATTTTAAGGAATAAAAAAAGCCACTTCGAATTCGAGGTGGCTTTTTTGTTTATGTCGTATGAAATTATACGGTAGCTGCTTTCAATTTCTTTGCAGCATCTAAAATCTTAGGTAATACTTCAAACGCATCACCAACAATTCCATAATCAGCAGCCTTAAAGAAAGGAGCTTCTGCGTCTTTATTGATAACCACAATAACCTTACTTGAGCTTACTCCGGCTAAATGCTGAATAGCTCCACTGATACCTACAGCGATGTAAAGATTTGGTTTAATAGTAATACCGGTTTGTCCTACGTGTTCGCTATGTGGACGCCAGTGCATATCACTTACCGGTTTTGAGCAAGCAGTAGCACCACCCAATACCGAAGCTAATTCCTCAATGATACCCCAGTGCTCTGGTCCCTTCATTCCTCTACCTGCACTAACTACTAATTCAGCCTCTGTTAATGGAATTTTACCTGTAACACGAGAAACCTCAACTACGTTAGTTACAAAATCAGTGTCTCCTAATCCACCATCATGACTTTCTACTGAAGCAGATTTACCAAATTCAGTTAAGTTGAATGTGTTAGGTGTAATCGCTAATACTTTAACCGATGAAGTTAAGTTTACATCAGCATATGCTTTACCACTGAAAACTGTTTTACGCACCACAAAACCTGAGACTGTGTTAGGCATGGTGATAACACCTGATGCAACTCCTGCTTTCAATTTTGCAGCTATACGTCCGGTAATTGATTTACCACTATAAGTGTTAGATAACACCACAACAGTTGCTCCAAGTTGTGAAGCAACTGTTGCCAATGCTTTTGCATGAGCCTCAGCATTAAAGTTAGCCAACTTATCTCCTTTGATGGTGATTACTTTATCAGCACCGAACTTTCCTAAATCGGTGAGTTTAGCATCATCAACATTACCTATACTAACAGCAACACATGTAACACCGGTTGATTGTGCAACACCTGCTGCGTATGAAACAGCTTCGTATGTAGATTTTTTGAAGCTTCCGTCAATACTTTCTGCGTATACTAAAATCATAATTTCTTCTCCTTATTAAATTACTTTGGCCTCGTTGTGTAATAGATCAATTAATTGCTCTGCTTGATCGGCAGGAATCAACTTCACACCACCTTTTGCAGCAGGCAATTCGAAGCCAACTGTTAAAGCAGGTTTATCACCACCTGATACTTCTACCACTTTCAACGGTTTAGTTCGTGCAGCCATAATGCCTCTCATGTTAGGGATGCGTGGTTCGGTTAATTCTTTTTGGGCACTTGCTACTAAAGGTAATTTACAAGATACTTTCTCTTTACCACCATCAATATCGCGTTCCATGGTAGCAACACCACTCTCCACCTCAATAGTAGTAACAACATTTACGGAAGGCATACCTAGCATTTCTGCTAATAAGCCACAAACTAAACCTCCGTTATAATCTATAGACTCACGACCGGTTAAAATCAGGTCGAATTGTTCTGCTTTTGCATATGCCGCAATTTGCTCGGCAACAAAATAAGCGTCTGTTGGTTCAGCATTGATACGCACTGCATCATTAGCTCCAATAGCCAAGGCTTTACGAATACTTGGTTCAGCATCTGCTAAACCTACATTAATTACGGTAACCGAACCGCCTTGTTTTTCAGTAATTTCCAACGCACGAGTAAGGGCTAACTCATCATAAGGATTGATAATAAATTGAACACCAGCCGTATTAAACTTCGTGTTGTTGTCGGTAAATGTTACCTTCGTTGTTGTGTCGGGAACATTGCTGATACAAACTAAAATTTTCATATATTTACTTTACAATTAAAGTGCAGCAAAAGTAACCAAAAATTGTTTTTAACAAATGCCAAATCAAAGATTACAAAAACTGACCGAAATGCTTCATAAACAGCCCCATGACGCTTTTTTGCATTACGCTATTGGCATGGAACATCTCGGTTTACAAGAAACAACCGAAGCCGAAAATTGGTTTAGAAAAGTATTAGAATTAGAGCGCGACAACATTGCCGCCCATTATCAATTAGCCCTAGTTCTACATCAAAAAGGCAACGAAAAAGAAGCCATAACGCTTTTGGAGCACGGATTGAGCTTGGCGATGGATAAGGGTGATTTAAAAACCGCTAACGAGTTTAAAACGGCTATCGAAGAAATTATTTATTAAAAACTTAACTACTGCTCTACTTTTAGTAATTCCTCTAACAACCTCGGATAAATTCCTTTTAACAACTGTTGTTCTGCCGTTTTATAGGCATCAATGCCAGCGTTTTCTGAGGTAGTTTGAAATCCTTTCAGTTCTTGTAGGCCATCCTTAAAAATTTCTGCGTTATTCTTATTATCAATTAAACTTACTGAAAGATTTAGTGAGGCAGTTTGCATATTCCCCCAAATAATTCCTTGTGCTTTCGTATTTGCATTTACACGAAGAATATAATCCGCTTCCTGCTTATTGCTTACAAAATTACAACCGGCATTTACCAAGTTCTTTTTGAAAAATGTTTCGAGTGGATGGGCACTAAGCGGCTGGGATAAATTTTGCTCATTCGATTCCATGTAGACTTTGATTGGAATAACTGCTACACGTATAGTAGTGCTTGGTTCATCAAGATTGTTGAGCACATTTCGTAACGCAAAGTTGATACTATCTGATTTAATGATATCATGCACATCAATACTCAATCTAATAAGTTGGATTGGATCTTTTGCTAAGATTCGAGCAACACTGAACGATGCTATACCTTGTTGGTCGGTTTGCGTGCGAGCTCCGAATTCCATTTTACCTTGATCAACACTCATCTCCATGGGTAAGAAAGGAATCATTAGTTTTCCTTTGCTGCTATCGGTAAAAAACACCTGTGCATCAAATGGATTTTGAATAGGTTTCCCTACTTTTCCGTTAAGCAAAGTTATTGTTGAACGTACACTCGCTTTATACAACTGACTTTGAATTGAAGTAATAATTTCATTAACTAAGTACACGGTCCTTCCTCGATAATCAGTTTGCAAATCCTCATTCAAATATTCTTGAACTGTAGCTAAAGCCTTTAATCGCATTCGAAGTACTTGAACATAATTAACACGTTCGTCCAACTCATCTGCACGCTCTAAAAAATCCAGTGCTCTATTAACAGCACTCTGCATGCGTCTTCTGTGCATTTCAGCATATTGCTCTTTGCTTAAGCGCATGTATATCCAAAAGTAGTTGGCATCTTCCCAACTCCCTACTACATCATAATTCTCAATTTCATTCAAAGCAGTTATTTTCACCTGACTTTCAAACTGCTGTTTAAAATCGGCATTGGTTTGTAACTGCTGTAAAACTGAGTTTGAAGATACAGTAACTTTAATCTCGGAAATCAAATCATTTAAGGCCTCCTTTTTAGCGGCCTGCTGATAGTTTTGAGGATTAGTTTGTTTAGAGGCTATTCCTACTCCTACATAATAAGCACCATTAACCGGACGCTGATTTACCCAGCTCGGCTTTTGTACTTTTTTAGGCGACATACATGCACCTAATAAAAGAATGAATGCTGCTATGTAAGTTGATATTTTCAAGATTCCCTCTTTGTTAAGGTATAAGTAAAGAACACACGACATTACTGTCGGTGTTCTTTTTGTATAAATTGCTGCTTTTAGTTACCGGCTCTCTCTTTAGCCAATTTCTCCATCTCCGAGTTGAAGATTTCTTCAAACTTTTTCTTGTCGTAATCTTGAGCTAATTTTTGATTCGCACCAATTGCTTTTTCCATGCCATTTAAGATAGTTTGCTTATTTGCGGCAATGGCAACCCAATACGTATAAGTATTGTTTGTTTCTTTAAAAATTTTCTCACCAATTACAGCTACATCAACCAATGTTTGGTTAGTAACCTCGCGAGCTAACTCTTCAAATTTGTTGCTAAACTCTTGAGTAGTTCCAATTTGACGTTGGTTAGTGTATTGCTCAGTTACTTTTTTCATGGTGGTCTGAATCATACCGGCCATCTCGCTTTTTGCATTTTGTAATGCAATTTTCTTAGCAGTAATCATATCAGGGCTATTTCCTGATGAACGAGCGCGGAAAGTTTCTTTATCTGTTTGATATTCTTTTCCGCTAAACGGAACAGAAATTTCAGTAGCTCCTGTTTGTTGCTCAATAGGGGTAGCTTTTTTTGATTTACAAGCAACAGTTAAACTACTCATTGCTCCTAAAATCATGGCTGCACTTAGCAGCTTAGTTACATTCTTTTTCATGGTAAAGATTTTTAATCGTTGATTTCAAAAATAGATGTTATAGCATGATTTGCAAACGCAATGCCAAGTTTCATTTTAAGTTTGTAAAGTTCTAAAAAGCCTTATACACAGACTAAAACAAATTCTTCTCCAAAGAAGCAATAATAGATTGAGTGTGCTTATAGCCAATTTCGAATATTTGTCGAGCTGATGACACTTTAAAGATATGGTAATCCATCAACCCGGGAGGTTCGATATAAATATCGCATTTAGAAATATTGGGTTGCACATTTGCTCTAACTGCTAAGTGCATTACTCTATCCGCATAGTTTCGAAAAGAAGAAAAACGTTTGGCCTCACTCACCGGATTCACATTCACACCAATTATGTCATCGCAAATAGGTAATAAGGGCTCTACAGGTAAATTATTCATCAATCCCCCATCAACATAATATTCTCCATTGAATAACACAGGTTTTAATATCATAGGTATGGCACTGCTTGCCATCACAGCAGGAATTAATTCTCCTTCACTAAAATACTCTACGTGTGCTTTAGTGAAGTTAGTAGCACAAATGTATAGAGGGACTTTTAACTCACTAAACGTTCTAGCTCTCAGGTGCTGGTGAAGGGCTTTTTGAAGACCATCGGCACGAAGTACTCCGAAAGCCGGACGGTAAAATCGTAAGATTTTATACACATCTAGCTTAGCAAAGATGTCATAAATTTCATCCGGAGAATAGCCATCAGCGTATAGAGTACCTACAATACTGCCTGCGCTTGCTGCAGAAACTACACCAGGAAAAATCCCATTTTCATTCAAGGCTTTTAGCACCCCAATATGCGCAAACCCTCTAGCTCCCCCTCCTGAAAGCGTTATACCTAAAGGATATGGTTTGTCTTCTTGTACTAAATCAGTATCCGAATTCATTAAAACTTCACTCCTGCTGTGAGTACAAAGTTAAGCATAGTATGGTCGATAACGGCAGTTGGAGTGTAACCACCTTCAACCACATAAGGTGAATTGAATTCTTTATACATGGTAGTTACTGCAGCAAAATCAACAAAATGTTGACCATTGGTGTAGCCTGCTCCCAGCGAATAACTTTGTCTGCTTAAGTCCATTGCAGAAAAACCCGCCATAGCTTTGTATGGACTTGTACTTAAGCTGTAACCGGCTCTCAAGCGATACATTTTTTGTAATTTCAGTTCTCCTCCTACACGATAATTATAAGCCTGTGTGAAAGAATTACGTGCAGCTGTATTCTCATTTCCGAAACTGTAATCAGTTGATGTTAATCGTCCACGTGTATAGTCAATCATATCTGCATCAAAAGATAGAAAACCAATATCCGGGTGCATAAGCGAAAAACTTGCAGAGAACTTTGCAGGTGTAACTACCGCGTAAGTATAGGTCATTCCTGGTCCGGTTGAACTTTGCTTTCCAATACCGGGGTAATTGATATCACTTGTAACCGTATAGTTATAATTATCTGTGAAATTAATGCGTGTTGCTGTTTGTGCGGTAAAACCTATTCGCACAAAATCATGAGGACGTACAATTAATCCAAATCTACCTGAGACACCGCTTCCTTCAGAGGTTAAATCAGACTTCAAAGAACTAGAATTATACATATGACCATAAACACTATCCACAACTGTTCTATTCGGATCACTTTCTTTGAATGTAGTGGTTGATTCATAATGAACATTCGACAGCACCAAACCCGCTCCCAGATATACTACGTTGCCAATATTGATGGCCGCATTAAAGTTATACTCACCCATGGCACCTCTTCTGCTAATAGATTGAGATTGTAATAATCTATAGTCATTATCGCGAGCAAAGTATGGTGAATAGTATGAACTACTGTTAGATGCGGTATCGATTAAATAGGTATTCCAAGCCAAGTTGTAAAACTGTCCAGCGTTATCGGGATTAGTAACTTGTGAGTAAGGAACACCATTAGCTTGTTGAACGTAAAATTGGGAAATGTTACTTTTAGTATTGTACCCATCAAAATAAATATTCTGCTGAAAGTTATTGGTACGTGTGTACCCAAAGGCAAAATTGTAGTTCACAATTCCGTCTGTTGCATCTCCGCTTAAGCCCGTATTTACTTTAGAAAAAACAATACCAAAAGATGGAATATTGAAGTTAGTACGTGAATCGTATTGTGAATTTCCTAAATAACTTGAATTTGATGTAGTACCTGTAATGGCTCCGGAAAAATTAAACTCATTTCTACGGTACAAGCCTAAACCTGCAGGATTGATGTATACAGAAGAGTAATCGGCTCCAACTGATCCGAATGCTCCTCCTGCACCTTGCGAGCGAGCTGTCCCCAAATTATAATTTTGAGAGTAGCGTAATATGTCTGTTTCGTTTTGTGCGAACAAACCTGATAGGCACAAACAACCCATCAACATTAAACTGTACTTTTTCATGTGTAAATTTTTAAACGATTAATTATCGTGGACGAGGCATACTTACTCTTCCGCCTCCACCAACTGATCCACCACCGCCAGAGCGACCTCCTCCATAACTTGGTGCTCCTCCACCCATTACCGGAGCAGATGGATATGTACGCGGAGGAGAGACCGGAGCAGGTTGTTGTTGAGGTGCTGCCGGTGGATTATTGTAATTAGGTTGCTGTGTTGCAGGTGCTGAATTTGGAGGAAGTGTTATTGGTTGCGGAGCAGGTGGAGGAACTACTTGACGGTAAACATTTCCCTGTTGTACACTTGGTGCGTAGGTATCAAAAGTTCGTGGTGCCGCTTGTCGGTATTGCTCCGGAGCAACATATACTTGTTGCCCGTTTTGATTTATTAATTGTGCCTGATTCGTTCTTGGCATTGCAGCTCGTTCGCCCGCAGGATTTGGAGTTATTGGTGCTTGAACCGTTCCTCCGGTTCCATTTGGTTGTTGAACCATACCTCCTGTTCTTGGCATAGAAGATCCTGCATCAACTCTTGGGGTTTGAACGCGAGGTCGGCTTGTGCCATTATCTGAAGGGTGCGTAGGATAAAAGTAATAAGGATTCCAACCATAGAAGCCACCCCATGCGTAAGGATTACCCCAATATGGGTCGTAGAAATTAGTGTAAGGTGAATATCCCCAAAAACTATTGTAGTAAGGGTTACAAAAGTTATTTACACCTCCCCAACTCAAAAATGGATCATAAAAAAAACAAGAACGATTGTTACGGAATCTTCGGCCAAAATTCCAACCAAAACCAACTCCGCTGAAGGTATTCCACCCCATGTTAAATCCCGGTGTGTAGAATGAAGAACCCCAGAATGGGCTGTAGTAGCCATTGTTCCAATTCGATGAATTCAAATAGGGAGTTGTTGTTCCATAGTATTGATTCTGATCGTAGGTTGGTTGAGGTGTGGTGATTACACCTTGTTGGTTGCTCGTGTTGTTAGCAGCTTGGCCACTTCTTTGAGATTCTAAATATTTTTGATATCCGGCTGCTGCATTCGGATTCGTATTATCCGTTCCTTGGTAACTAGTCGGTGCCTCATATGGAGTTTGATCCGGTTTACCGTTACCATATTGTGGTGGATTATTTTTCATAATCTCTGTCACATCCACTTCCGGAACATATACATCTTTGCCTTTAGACTGCTGCTTTTTAGAGAAGTACACATCGTCTTCAACTTCATTTAAAACATTGTGCGACACCCCACAAGATGCAACCAATGTGCTGCAAAGGAGCAGTGTGAGTAGGTGATTTATGAAAGCTATTCGCATAATAATGTGTTTTATAACTGTGAAAATATAATTTTGCTGCGGTTTTTCAATCATTTGACAAATACTATTCCAAAACAATATCTACATGGAAATTAAAAAAGTTAAGCGCAGCGAGGATTATAGTGCATGGTACAATAATTTGGTGAAACAAGCTGATTTAGCAGAGCATTCGGCAGTAAAGGGTTGTATGGTAATTAAACCGTATGGTTATGCAATATGGGAAAAAATGCAGGCTGAATTAGACAAACGTTTTAAGGAAACTGGACACCAAAATGCCTATTTCCCGTTATTTATACCCAAATCATTCTTCAGTAAAGAGGCTAGCCACGTGGATGGATTCGCTAAAGAATGCGCTGTTGTAACTCACTATCGCTTAAAAAATGGAGAGAATGGGGAAATTATTGTTGATGATGAAGCTAAGTTAGAGGAGGAGCTTATCGTACGCCCAACCTCTGAAACCATTATCTGGAATACCTACCGCGATTGGATTACTTCTCACCGTGATTTGCCAATTTTGGTAAACCAATGGGCTAATGTGGTGCGTTGGGAAATGCGTACTCGCTTATTCTTAAGAACTACTGAATTCTTATGGCAAGAGGGTCATACAGCACATGCTACCTCTGAAGAGGCAATTGCTGAAACCAAACAAATGCTTGATGTATATGCGGATTTTGCAGAGAATATTTTAGCAGTACCTGTAATGCGTGGTGTAAAAACAGCTAATGAACGTTTTGCAGGTGCGTTGGAAACGTATTGCATTGAAGGTTTAATGCAAGATGGTAAAGCCTTACAAATGGGAACCTCTCACTTCTTAGGTCAAAATTTTGCAAAAGCATTTGATGTAAAATATACCACCAAAGAGAACAAACAAGAATACGTTTGGGCTACTTCATGGGGTGTTTCTACTCGTTTAATGGGTGCATTAATTATGAGTCATAGTGATGATGAAGGTTTAGTACTTCCTCCCAACTTAGCTCCAGTACAAGTAGTAATTGTTCCCATCACAGGGAAAAAAGCAGAGGAGAAAGAATTAGTTTTAACAAAAGCTAAAGAGATCCAAACTGCTTTGCGCAAAAAAGGTATTTCTGTAAAATTGGATGATCGTGACAACATGACTCCGGGCTTTAAGTTTGCTGAGTACGAGTTAAAAGGTGTTCCGGTTCGTATTGCTATAGGGCCACGTGATGTACAAAATGAAAGTGTGGAAGTTGCCAGAAGAGACACCAAAGAAAAACAAGTGATGAGCAGCATTGATTTGGAACATAAAATCGAACACTTGCTAACTCAAATACAACAAAATATTTATCAAAAAGCATTAGACTACCGAGATGCGCACATACACAACGTGAACACCTGGGATGAGTTTATAGATGCACTGGAAAACAAAACCGGTTTTGTAAATGCGCATTGGGATGGCACTACGGAAACTGAAGTAAAAATTAAAGAATTAACTAAAGCAACTATCCGTTGTATTCCTTTAAATAACCCACAAGAACAAGGCGCTTGTGTGTTAACAGGACAACCAAGTTCACAACGCGTATTGTTTGCAAAAGCATACTAAATTATTAATCGCCCCGAACAATGTTTCGGGGCTTTTTGTTTACACCTTATGAATACATCAAAAATTAACGAGATCCACGAGCTTCTCTGCAAAAAATCAGCAACCAAGCAACATGTGTTCAGAGTAACACGTAGCATTTTTCAAGACTTGAAAACTGTTTTACAAAACATTGCATTCGAACTCAACCCCGACTTAAAAGATAAAGCGCCAAACGTAGAAGTAACTTATAACGACAAAGGCGATTTTGAAGCACACTTAAAGTTTAGTGGAGATACCCTTGTTATTATGATGCACACGAATGTATTTGATTTTGATGAAGGACACTACATCAACAAAAGCAAATATATCCAAGAGGATAACATGCGTGAGTTTTGTGGGATGATTCAAATTTACAACTTCCTTACCGACTCTATTCGTTACAACCGCGAGCATGATATGGGGTATTTAATAGCACGTATCTTCATCAACAAAGACGAACACTTTTTTATTGATGGCAAACGCCCTCTTTCGTTTCAATACACAGATATTGAAAAGAATATTATGACCAAAGAAACGTTGCGTACTATCATTGAGGAGGCCATGCTCTTTTGTTTAAATTTTGATTTAATTGCCCCTCCGATTGATGCAATCAATTACATCACCGTAGAGCAAAAAAATATCATGAGTCATAGCAGTGGTATGCCTACCTCCAAAACGTTAGGATTCACCATGCAACGTGATAATAATATCACCACTTAGTAGCGTAATGACTGATACAATTTTCACCTCAACATATCCTGTAAATACCCTTGTTATTCAAGCCAATAAACAACTTGCACTTACAGGCTTATTAGGCATGTTGCAGGATGCAGCTTGGAAACATGCTGAGGAGTTAGGATATGGTTATACTGACTTAACCCATCAATCACTATTCTGGGTTTTATCACGTCAACATGTACATATAAAGCGTTGGCCTGTTTGGGGTGAAACCATTAAGTTAGTGACATGGCCAGCCGGCACGGAAGGTATTTTTGCAAAAAGGGAATTTGAAATTTGGGTTGATGAGGAATACTGCGGATGTTGCTCAACAGATTGGCTTATGGTTGATGTAAACACGAAACGTCCGGCTAAACCCTCATTTAAACCGGGTACCGTTTTTGGTAAACGTTTAACTGAACATGTGTTAACGCGCAAACTAAGTATGCCTGAGCAGATGTATCCGTTTGGAGAATTAGTCGTTAAAAGAAGTGATATTGATGTAAATCTTCATGTAAATAATGTGAAATACGCACAATGGTTGTTTGATTACTTACCAAAGGAAATTACTAATAAAACAATTGGGCAATACGAAGTAAACTTTTTAGCAGAAGCAAGTTTAGATGACGAAATTATCCTCACAAGTAATCTACAAGAAAATGAATCTGTGCATCAACTTACATGTTTAGCAACTCGCAAGAGTGACGAGAAAAATGTGTTTATAGCCCAACTCTCCTTAGCCGAATAGGTTATTAATTGCGCTCCCAAACTTCAAATGAATAGGCGTATTTATTCTTTTCATCCGCCTCATGTTTCTCCTCGCTTGTTAAGGTAAAGTGTTTCTGGTTGATTTCAGGAAAGAAGGTATCTGCATCAAACTGATAATGAATACGTGTGAGATAGACTTTATCAACCCAATGAATAGCCTCAGCATAAATACTTCCTCCTCCGGTGATCATTAACTCTTGCTCTCCATGCTTTTCAGCATATTCCATAGCACTTTTCACCGAATCAACCATCACGCAACCTGCTATAGTTAGAGCTGTATTACGTGTTACCACAATGTTGGTTCTGTTTGGCAGCGGACGTCCAATACTTTCAAACGTTTTTCGCCCCATAACAATACAATGTCCGGTAGTTACTTGTTTAAAATATTTCAAGTCGGCCGGAAGATGACACAACAATTGATTGTTTGTACCAATACCATTTGCTAAATCAGCCGCAACGATAATTGAAGTTTTCATGTATCACAACAGTTAATGCAGCAATGATAACAAACTGTTTTAATGTTATGGCAACTTCACCACTTTTATTGTTTTTTGGTTGTTACAACGAACATAGTAAATGCCGGGAGTCCAACTGCTAGTAGTAAAAGTATACGAACCACTTCTATCCGTTTGAGTTTGTGAGTAAAGAAGTGTACCGTTAATATCATATACAGAAAAGGTTACATCAGCGTCAGATACCGGATAATCTATCGTAAATTGTTCATTAAATGGATTAGGATAGGCGCTCCAATCTGCCAGTGATTCCATATCCAATTTCAAGCTTTTTACTTCAGTTGAAGAACTTGAACCATTTACATCAATTTGTTTAACTAAATAATAGACCACCGGTGCTGATATTCCGGCAATATTATCAAGGTAACTGTATGATGCCCTTGCAGCAGAGGTACCGGCACCTTGGATGGTGTTTACCGTTTCATAAACTACACCATCAGTAGAACGTTGAATTAAGAAGCGTTCGTTATTAAATTGATTAGCAACAGTAAATTCAATTCGAGCAGTATTTTCATTCCACTTCTTCACATCAAAACTTACCCATTTAACAGGGAGTTGTGTGAATGTAAATATTCCGGCATCTGCACCAATATCATTTGGTGTCAAACCACTTCTTAATTGACCATCAAAGTCAACAGTTACCGCTGTTATACTTACTCCATTCGACTCGATAGGAGTCGTTCCGAACACATGCAAATCCACCGTTTGTGAGTTACCTAGCGGGTTCACAAAATTAGGATTAACTACTCCACTTATAGGATCACTTCCAACAACACTTCTCCATGAGGAAATCGTATCTAAAACTTGCGAACCAACTTCGGCAAGAGCAGTGCCCGCACCACTTCTGAAATAACAATTATTACTTGAAGTAAAGAAAGAGGAGGAAGCTAATCCAATCACGAAATTTCGTTTAATGGTTCCGGTGGTAAATGTTCGCTGATTCACTAAAACGTTGTTAACTGAAACGAGTGCTCCATTGCCATTTCTTCTTAGAGCGTAAGTGCTTGATGCGCTATTAGAAATAGTACCTCCAATGTAAACCGAGTTATGCCACAATGTAGAACCGGCTGGTGAATTTACATCGATACCCACAAAAGATGCAGGCAGAGCAATAGCCTGACCTAAGCTATTTATACCCAATCTCACCATATTGTTCACCACTCTAGTCTCTCCTTCCTGCAAAACAAAACCTGCAACTTGGGATGTAGAGCTACTGGACGTTAGTTGAAATGAATGAACAAAATTTCGAGAAAGTTCATACGTTGCTGCTGAAATACTGTTCACAAATATGCCACAAACACTAGCAGAACCTGTTGTGGCCAGATTATTAAGATTACGGATAACATTTCCGCTTATTTGTGGAGAGGCAGATACATTCGCAAAACTTGCGTTATATAATTGTATACCTTTTACAGGATAAGCTTGATTATTTTGCGCGGAGGAAACTCCCGTCAAATTTTGTATCGTATTTGATAATATTGATATTCCTCTTGTTTCCACCGCTTCAATGCCTACAACCCTGTCTATATTACCTGAAACATTGTAGTTATTTCGTAAACCACTCACTGTATTACCGCTAATGGTCACCACTTCATTACGCAATGCAAAATTCTGATAGAAAGATGTACTGATTCCGGTAACCGTTTGATTGGAGTTAGAAGCCGTATTCAATGCAATAATGCTATTAGCTGTGGTTAAACTACCAACAAGGTTGTTACTAACTGTTCCGGAACTTTGCATGCAAATTCCTATAAATTGATATCCGTTGTTGGAGGTTGGACCATTTAACTGAAAACTACCCACTGCATTACCGGAACAAGTTACAGATGATGTATCAGGCGCATCAATTAAAATACCCGTTACCAACATCGGAGAAGTGCCTTCGTTAACAATAGAAATACTCGTATTTCCGGTATCTCTTCCAATATTATTATTAGAAATAGTTACCCCGGTTGCTTTACTAAAGCTTGTAAATTTTATACCTGCAAAAGCAGGAAATCCTCCGAATTGAGCCGAACTTCCCAAGAAATAGTTTCTTAAGGTGTTTCCTGATATGGTAAAATTGGATGTACCTTGAACTGTTACATCAATCGGAATAATTCCATTAAAATCACTAACCGGACCAAGCTCCCACGGACTACCTGTAGCTGATGAGTTGCTGCCTCCAATAATATTATTATTGATGGTAAAATTAGATGAAATACTCGAGTTCACTTTTATCCCACTCAGTATATAAATATTCCCACCAGCGTTAGAGGATATTGACTGTGTTTCATAAATATTGTTTCCGCTAATCGTAAAATTTGAGACATTACCTTCAATATAAACGGCACCGTTAGCGGTGTTAAAAAAGCGAAGATTTCCAGAGAAATCGTACATTAAGTTATTGTTGATTACATTATTTTGGCATGTTACAGGCGCACCTACGCAAGCAAACGTGATTAATGATGAAGGAGGATTGATACCATAAATTTCATTATTCGTGATTGCATTGTTGCTGCACCCTGTTGTGAATCCCCCGGCAGAATAAAATGATATATTACTTGAAAAAGGGAAGTACCCATTCCCGTTATCATTTAATGCAATTTTACAAAACCTAATGGTGTCATTCGAACAATCATCAGTTAATGCAATGGTATTGATACCATTATTGCAAAGTAAGGTTAGAGCTCTTGTTGTACCCACTCCTCCGGGTCTTCCATCTATTATGAAATTCTTGGTATTATTAATGGCAAACACAGATGTGTTCGCAGGAGAAGACAATACCAATGAAGTAACATTTGATGCCGGCCTGATGGTTAACGTTCGGTTAGCAGCAGTTCCAATACCATCAACAGTTATTGGATATGTTTCTAAAGCATTATTGTAGGTTGGATTGAGTTGTATAGTAACAGAAGCTGCCATACCATTTGTTCGAAGGGCATTCAAGGCAGATGTAATGGTTGAATAATTCCCAGGAACATTAATAACACCACTCAAAGTTCCGGCTAAGGTGGAGGCCGAACCTGTTAAAGGAGTGCTTAAGCGTCCTTCATTCAATGCATGTACACGGTAAAAATAAGTTGTTCCACTTATTAAATTCTGAACAGTATAGCTAGTAGTATTGGATAATACCATTCCATCGTAAACGAAGTTGATGTTATCGGTTGATCGATAAATTACAAACCCGGTTTCATTGGCAGAATTATCTACCCAAGTTACATTCATGCTGTTAATGGTACGTGAGTTCGTATTAAAACTAAGCGGTGCATTCACGTTTCCGTTCGAGAATCTATAAATCTGTCCGTTAGCAGGTTTACTATTTATGTTATTGGTTGAGATGCTTGTACTTGATGTTGGAGAACCACTTGCGTTGGTGAGTGATATGAACGCATTAGAAGAACTGTTATCAAATCCTCTGATACCAATTGAGGCACTTGCTCCAGCAACACTACCCGATTCTTGGGCATATTCAAATTGTATAACTCCGGTAGTTTCAAAGAGCTTTACTTGAAAAGATATTACCGATGTGTTTGTATTCCAATTCCATTCTACATTTCTCCATTCAGCAGTAAAAATTCTATTAGGCGCTGTGCCCGATGTTTGATAGCGGAATGTTCCACTTGACATATCTAAATCATCCCATAATGGCGCAACAAAATCCGATGGCAATGAAAAGGAGTTAAAATTATTAGCAGCTACAGATGCACTAGCAACATTCGGACCTAAAATAAGCCACCCGTTTGTACTTGGTTGAACGGTATTCACTCGCCTACCTAAATAGAAAAAGTCAAAACCGATGGGTATGTTGGGGTATAAACCTTCGTTAGCACTACCCGAAGCTAATGCCGGAGCTGTTGCTGTTGTGGGCAGGTATGCATAAGTTCCGGAAAGGGAGCTAAACAAGTACTTCGAAATACTTTGCGCAGAGGCAGTAATCGAAACAATGAGTACGAATGCTATGAGTGAAAGGGATTTGGTCATAAGCACTAAACGCTAAAACAGGTTTTAAGTTTAGTTAAGTATCTCCAATTCATGTAATTTTTGAATTAAAAACCATTAATACTAAAATGACAAATCCATTCATGATTTAACATACTAATCAAGCTTTTAGGTGACATCGTAGAGACATCATCTCTCATTCTTTACATATTATTTCTATGAGTTCCGTCTTTTGGCTATCAAAATGAACGAGTTTGTGTTATATTAGTTTATGCCTAAAGCACGTCAACTAATTATTTCACTAACACTATTATTTATGCTCACCGCATGCCATCAATTATATTGGCAACGCAATAAGGTTAGAGTAAGTCCAAAACATAGAACATTGACTGTAGATGTTCGGATTATTAATAAAGTTCCAGGAATCTTTACTGCTGATTTTGATGAACGTCTAAAAAGCGCTTGTAATAATGAATTTGAACGAATGGGATACAAGACATTCTTTAAAGACTCTGCCGATCTTATCGCATTTGTAACAATTGGATTAGATTCATTTACTGTTAAAGGAACCTATGCATTAAGTCAAGGGCGTGAAAGTTTTTGGCAGATGTATAGACGAGATCACGTGAAAGCTATCCTTTTCGATTATAGAATTATGGACAGGAGAAGCTTATTAACCAAATGGAGTAATCAAAATGATATCTACTATTTTTATGATGAATCAAAGAATAGTAGAAGGAGTATTAACATGATTCGTTACACCATAAGGTATGGAAAATAAAAAAGGCCTCTACTAGAGGCCTTTCGTTTATCCTAAACTTTTAATCTCACTCACTAATTGCGTCAGTGCTTTTTTAGCATCACCAAATAGCATACTTGTTTTAGGCTTGAAGAACAGTTCATTTTCGATACCCGCATAACCGGCCTTCATGCTTCGTTTATTTACAATTACATGCGCAGCATTCTCCACATCTAAAATAGGCATACCATAAATTGGGGAAGTAGGATCTGTTTTAGCAGCAGGGTTTACCACATCATTCGCACCCACCACCAATACCACATCTGTTGTACTGAACTCCGGATTAATTTCCTCCATCTCCACCAACTTGTCGTAGCTCACATTACTTTCTGCTAACAACACATTCATGTGGCCCGGCATACGACCTGCAACCGGATGTATGGCATATTTAACCTCTACACCTTCTTTTTCCAATACTTCTTCTAATTCATGAACCACATGCTGAGCTTGTGCTACTGCCAATCCATATCCCGGCACAATTATTACCTTTTTAGCGTACTTCATCAAAATAGCAGCATCACTTGCTGTAACCTCCTTGGTTGTTCCCTGTATGGTTGATCCGCCACCGGAGCTTGCCGTTGCACCACCAAAATTACCAATAAGTACATTGAGTAAACTTCTGTTCATGGCATTACACATCACTATGGTTAAGAGCGTTCCTGCACTACCTACCAGAATACCTCCAACCAGCATCACTTTGTTATCATATAAAAAGCCCCCGCAAGCTGCCGCAACTCCCGTAAATGAATTTAACAACGAGATAACTACAGGCATATCAGCACCACCAATTGGCATAACAAACAATACGCCATATAAGAGCGAAAGTACCAATACCGCATAAAACAAGGTTGGGTTTGATTGAACTACAGCCATTACAGCAGCGGCTACAATTACCAACAATAAACCAATATTGATGAATTGCTGCATGCCAAAAGAACGATCTTTTACTTTACCACTTAACTTGCCCCAAGCAATAATACTTCCGGCAAACGAAACGGAACCAATAATCATTCCTATTAATATGGTTACTAACTGACCCGTGACAGCCGAAGAACTTTGTTCATTCAACGCAATTATGGTTACTGCAACCGGATCAGCTTCAGCAAAAGTGTGTTGCAGATGCTGAAATTCGATAACCGAAATAAGCATTGCACAAGCACCACCCATTCCATTAAACAAGCTCACCATCTCAGGCATAGCCGTCATTTGAACACGTTTAGCTGCTAACCAACCAACTACAGTACCAACTAGTAAGCCTCCAAAAATAAATGGCAAGTTGCGTAAGTGATTTCCCTCTGCATCTGTATATAAAAATATGGTGGTGAGAATTGCTAGTGTCATACCGAATGCGGCAATCAAATTGCCTTTTCGTGCTGTGGCCGGATTACCTAGATATTTAAGACCAAGTATGAACGTTACCGAAGCGATAAGGTAACTAATTTGTAAGATATGTGTTCCCATGTTGTGTGTTTTTAAAACTTGAAATTCGGTTTAAGAATTTCTGATGATTAGTTCTTCTTTTTCTTAAACATTTCTAACATTCGGTCTGTAACTACGAATCCTCCAACCACGTTGAGTGTCCCTAACACAACTGCAAAAAAACCAAGAATTAATGCGGTTAAAGATTCGGCTTGTCCCATTACAATAATAGAACCAATAATAACCACACCGTGTATGGCATTAGCACCACTCATAAGAGGTGTGTGCAACACTGATGGCACATGTCCAATCAACTCAATACCTACAAAAATCATTAGGATAATAAGGTAAACGAGTTGCAAATGTGTGGTGATGAATGAAAGTATATTTTCCATATTTTTTTGTTTTATGCAGTTGCTTGTTGTAATGAAGGATGAACTATTTTTTGTTGATGTGTAATTAAAGTGCCCACGGTAATCTCCTCTTCCAATTCCCATTTCATACCATCTTTAGTGGCTAAATGAGTAAGGAAATTGTAGATATTTTTGGCATACAACTCACTAGCGTTTTGTGCCAAAGTACTCGGTAAATTACCAATACCCACAATAGTAACTCCATGCTTAATTACAGTTTTATCCAGCTCACTAAGCGCACAATTACCACCTTGCTCCACAGCCATATCAACTATCACACTTCCCAATTTCATTAATTTCACTTGCTCTTCACTTATTAAAATCGGAGCTTTTTTACCGGCAACTAGTGCCGTTGTAATCACTAAATCAGCTTGAGCCAAACTCTTATTTACGGCTTCTTTTTGTTTGGCTAAATAATCTGCACTTACTTCTTTGGCATAACCACCTTCTACCTTCACCCCTTCACTTTTTACTTCAATAAACTTCCCTCCGAGCGACTCTACTTGTTCTTTGGTTTCAGGTCTTACATCGGTTACTTCAACTATAGCTCCCAAACGCTTGGCTGTGGCAACGGCTTGCAAACCTGCTACACCGGCTCCAAATATGAGGACTTTAGAAGGCGTAATTGTTCCGGCCGCTGTCATCATCAACGGGAAAATTTTACCCATTGCCTCTGCTCCTAAAATAACGGCTTTGTATCCGGCCAAATTATTCTGAGAACTTAGCGCATCCATACTTTGAGCACGAGAAATACGAGGCATTGCATCCATACTAAAAGCACTGACTCCGGCTTTCGCCAATGCATTTACCAACTCTGCATTGAAGTGGTGATAGATATAAGAAATGAGAATTGTTCCCGATTTCATCGTAGTAATTTCATCGGCAGTTGGAGCATTTACTTTAATAACAATATCAGCTTGACTCATCAATTCTTCTTTGTTACCAACTGTGCAACCAACTTGGCGATAACTTTCGTCATCAAAATTGGAAGCATAACCTGCTCCTGTTTCAACCAAACAGGCAAATCCTTGCTTTATAAATTGAGAGGCTACCGTGGGAGTTAATGCCACGCGTTTTTCTTTATCGCGCGACTCTTTGAGAACAACAATCTTCATGATGTGACCTAATTAGTAAAATAAATGTAACTAATTCGGTTTGATATTACAAAGCAATTATTTTGCGACCATTCATGATAAAAATCGCATACGATCATTGTTATCAACTACCCCTACCGGAGGGTCATCGTTTTCCGATGAGCAAGTATGAGCTTATTCCTAAACAATTAATGCATCATGGATTGATTACAGAAAACAATTTATTTAAGCCTGAACCATGCGCGTATGATGTAGTGTTGGAGACACACGATAAATCTTATGTGGATGCTTTACTTCAGCTTTCACTAGATGCCTCACACATACGTAGAATTGGTTTCCCTTTAACATCAGCATTAATTGAGCGTGAATTTGTAATTGCTCAAGGAACAATTGATTGTGCTCTTCATGCTATGCACGATGGTGTCTCGATGAATGTGGCAGGTGGTACACATCATGCATTTAGTAACCGAGGTGAAGGATTTTGTTTGTTGAATGACATGGCTATTGCGGCTAATTATTTATTAAATCGAAAACTTGTAAAACGCATACTTATCGTTGATTTAGATGTGCATCAAGGAAATGGTACCGCAGCATTATTTGAACAAAACGAATCCGTATTTACACTTAGCATGCACGGTAAAAACAATTATCCTTTTTTTAAAGAGAGAAGTTCGCTTGATATTGAATTAGTAGATGGAATCAATGGATTGGATTATTTGGCTTTACTTAAACAACACCTCCCGGAAACCATACATCATTTTAAACCTGATTTTATTTTTTATTTATGCGGGGTTGATGTATTGGACACTGATAAATATGGAAAACTTAAAGTAACACCGCAAGAATGTCGATTGCGCGACCGATTTGTTTTTGAACAATGTAAACAACACCAAATACCGGTTGTTGCGGCTATGGGTGGCGGTTATTCGCCCAGAGTTGCTGATATTGTTGATGCACATTGTGCCACATTTGAAGAGGCTATTCGAACTTTTTTTGAATAATTTTCACTTCGCTATTGGATTTTATTTTTCGGTTTTATTATTTCACGCCCCGAAAGCTAAGATTTTACGCAATTAGCTCTTGACAATTAATCAAAACAATTAACTTTGTTATACCGAAAACGTTATAGTTAACATGACTAAACCGAAAAAAAGTACACCGGCAAAAAGTACGCCTGCAAAAGGAGCTAAGTCAGCGAAAGCTGCTCCTAAAAAAATTGCACCCAAGAAATCATTCGAAGAAGAGGATGAGGACGAAGATGATGATCTTGATCTAGAGATGGATGAGATGGATGTAGATTACGATAAAGGCTTCGGCTTTGACGATGACGATGATGATGATGATTTTTAAATCATCTCTTATCGTTTAATCATAATATCAACTGATTCCGCGGTGTTGCTTAAATGCAATGCCCGGTCTATCAGTAGAAATTTGATTTTAACCGTGTCGCCATCATTCAGGTAAATGGCCGGTTCAAATTGCACATCAATATTACCTCTAATGGCTTTAAATTTACCTTCCGGTGTAAGTGGCATTACGCGCACATTTTCCCTTATTGTATCACCGGTTACATCATCAATTACATTTTTATAGATACCATTTTCTTTTCGCATGTATTCCATGTAAAAGTTGTAGTAATACAAGTTTGTATTTTTTTGATTCGGGCCAATAACACTATTATATGGAGGCAAGGTATCTCCTTCTGCTAGCCCAATATCACCATCTCCATCTTTAAACTTCACAGAAACACTCAACATTTGAGCTCCATTTGCATCCGTGTAATGCGCATATTTTTCAAATTCTATTGATGGAATAATCGGATATATTTCACCACCTTTGCATCCAAGAAGCAAAGCAGGTATACCTAACACAATTATGCACTTTAGCGCGAGTGATTTCATTCAACAAACGGTTCAATCAAAACTAATACATTTTGATGAATTAGCCATGCAATTGTATCGATACCAAAATCAACATAATGAAGTCTTTGCCCAATACTTGCAGTTAAGTAACGCCCCAACTGATGATCTTAGTATCTCATCGATACGATTTTTACCTATTTCTTTTTTCAAGTCACATGAGGTAAAAACCGGTATTTTTCAACCTAAATTGACGTTTACGAGTAGTACAACTACCGGAAGTATTCCCTCAAGACATGTGGTTGGCAATCCAAACTTTTACAAACAGAGTTACGAGCAGGCGTTTAAATTGTTTTATGGTGATCCGGCTGAGTACACATTTTTATTTTTACTCCCTAATTATTTAGAACGCACCGGAAGTAGTTTGGTGCATATGGCACAAGGTCTGCAGCAAATGAGTAACCAAGAGAGCAGTGGATTTTACTTATACGATTTTGAACAATTAGCCCAAACAATTAGTCGTTTGAAGCAAGAAACCAAACGCATCTTCCTACTAGGGGTAACATTTGCATTGCTTGATTTTGCCGAACAATTTCCAATGGATTTACAAGGACATATTGTAATGGAAACCGGAGGAATGAAAGGAAGAAAAGAAGAACTTACCCGACAACAAGTTCATCAGTACCTACAAAAGCAATTTAACCTTTCAGCCATTCATGCGGAGTACGGAATGACTGAGCTTCTATCGCAAGCATACAGCAAAGGGAATGGACATTTTGTTTGTCCACCTTGGATGAAAGTAATGATAACAGACCCTAACGATCCCTTTACTATTTTACCTAATGGCAAAACAGGTGTAATTAATGTTATTGATTTAGCGAATGTGGAGAGTTGTGCATTTATTCAAACACAAGACTTAGGAAAAACAAGCGCAGATGGCAGTTTTGAAGTGTTGGGGAGAATAGACTTTAGTGAATTACGTGGCTGCAATTTGATGTACGCAGGTTAAAATCAGCTCACCCAAACACGCAATCATAATTCATACAATTAAAGAAAATTACTGCAACAGATACTTGCATATCGACAACAAGGTTCGAACCTGAATAAAATAAAAAAGCCACCTCGCGGTGGCTTTTGTTTGGTGGGAGCAACAGGGTTCGAACCTGTGACCCCCTGCTTGTAAGGCAGGTGCTCTGAACCAGCTGAGCTATGCTCCCAATACCTTTTTATTAAGTTTTTCGTTATCTCTTAAACATTGTCTGTTTTTCGATACCGTTTTCCTTAAAGGGTGTGCAAAGATAAGTGTGATGTTTATAAATACAAGCGCATCCGAACTTTTTTTTCAAAATATTTGCAACCTACTGAACATCAAAAAGAAGTTTTTAAAGCTACATGAGAAAATCTTGGATTATATCACTCTTACTGCTCATTACCATACCATTACTGCTGCTGTTTGGAGTGGCTGCATACTTGTATGCTAACCAACAAAACATCAAACAATATGCTTTAGATGAGCTGAATAAACAACTAATCAGTAAGGTTGAAGTGGAGCAAATGCGATTGACCTTATTTGAGCAATTTCCTCAAGTGAGCCTCGATTTGGAAAATGTAAGTATTGAAGATCCCTCTAAACAACATAAAAACCTACTGCAAAGCGGCCATATTTACGTTGGCTTTAACTTGTTTGATATTATCAGAAAAACCTATCGTATTAAGCAGCTTTCTTTTGAAAATGGAGAGTTGAATTTACGCATTGACCAAAAAGGGAAAAACAACTTCAATATTTTCAAAACACAAAGCCCTCAAGAACCCAATACATTTTTAGTTAATCTCGACTTGGTTGAACTGAATAACATGGCCATCTCTTACCACGACCTCTCAGCGAAACAATGGTACGAAACCGTGGTAACTCATCTAGATTTAACCGGTAATTTTAGCAATAAAGGTGAAACACTCAATGGTAAAGGAACTCTCCTAGCCAAAAAGATTCAAACCGACAATCTATCTCTTTTCAAAAACAAACTAATTGCATTGGATATTGCCTTAGATCTTAATCATGAAACCAAAACATATAGCCTAAAAAAAGGAAATATCGATATCAATCAATTGAAACTGGAGGCAAAAGGTTCCATTGTTTCAAAACCAAAAACTACACAACTTAATTTAACATTTGGTGCTCGCGAGCTTAATATACAAGACTTACTTAGTTTAATTCCCGCGCAAATAGAGCTACCCGAAAACATAGTTAGCAAAGGACAGGTTTATTTTTCAGGTACTGTGCAAGGGGAAGTGGGTGTAAAAACTTCACCTAAAATCTCCTTTAAATTTGGCGTAAAAAATGGTGAGCTAAACCTTAACAGGGGAATTGCTTTGCAGCAATTATCACTAGAAGGAGAAATGAATAATGGTACTAAGAATAATGCTCAAACTAGTTATATCTCTCTTAAAAATGTGGCTTTTCATTTAGGACAAGGAGCTGTAAAAGGAGCACTTAGACTAGAAAATTTTACTCAGCCTACTTTAACAACAACCTTATCCGGAGAGTTAAACGCTACCGATATCATTAATTTTATTGGTAAAGAAACTATTGAACAAGCGAATGGCTATGTTAAGTTTGATATTAACTTTAACGGACTAATTGCACACCTAAATAAAAATGGTTGGCTAAAAAATAATGCAAGCGGTTCGTTGGATATGAACTTAACTAACTTAAAATGGAAAGGCGCGGATAAAACCATTCAACGTGTAATTGCCAACTTACAACTTACCAATGCAGATGCCAAAATTAACCAATTTGATGCCACAATAGACCAATCGGACATTCATGTTAGCGGCACATTAAACAACCTGATTCCTTATCTATTGGTTGATGGAGAGCAGCTTCATGCTAAGATTGATTATACCTCATCGTATATGGATCTCAAACATTTTATGTTTCCATCGGCCTCAAGTGATACTGCAAAAAAAGAAGGCATTGCATTACCTGAAAACATAGAAATTGATGCCCGTTTGAAAGCTAATCAAATTATTTATCAATTGTTCTCAGCAAATAATGTTCAGACATCACTCCATTGGGTGGGAAGAAGTATTCAGGTAAATGATTTTAAAGCAGAAACCATGGGCGGGTCATTGAAATTAAGCGGACAAGTCGATCATGCAAATGATGGTCGTTTTTTGATTACAACTACTACCCTACTCAATGGAATTGATATCACTAATCTATTTAAATCGTGTGGCGATTTTGGACAACAAGAAATCACTCAAAAACACGTGAAAGGAAAATTAAGTGGTGAGGTTAGTTTAGCTAGCGTTTGGAGCAAAGACTTGGTTTGTGATTTAGCTAAGCTATATGTACTTGGAAAAATAAGTATTACCAATGGCGAATTAAACAATTACGAACCAATGAATGCACTTGGTAAATTTATTGATGTGAACGAACTACGTAACCTCAAATTTGCTGATCTTTCAAACACTATAGAGATTAAGAACAAGGTTATTTACATCCCACAATTTGACATTAAAAATAATGCACTCAACCTTACATTAAGTGGCTCGCACTCCTTTGATAATATGGTTGATTATCGCATGAAAATTAAGTTGAGTGAACTCCTAAAAAACAAGCGCAGAGCAAACAAGCCTGCTACCAATGAATTTAATGAGGAGGAACCAACGGCAGATAAAGGAGCGAACTTATACCTTAACATGAAAGGTCCAATTGGTAATGTAAAAATTACATACGATAAAATTGGGACCTCACAGAAAATCAAACAAGAAATTAAACAAGAACAACAAAACATTAAAGAGGTTTTGAAAAAAGAGTTGGGTATTTCTTCTGACAAAAAAGACAACGGAATTAAGGAGAAGAAAGATGATAGCGAAGAACTCGAGTTTGAACAAGAGTAATTCGGTTAATTTAAGTACTTGGCAACAATTGGCATACGTCTGCCCGGACCAAATGCTTTGGAAGAAACACGTAACACAGGTGGTGCCTGAATTCGTTTCCACTCGTTCATATTAACCATACGAAGTACTCGTTTAACTAAGGCCTCATCAAAACCTAGGGATACAATTTCTTTTGGACTTTTTCGCATCTCTATGTAAAGAGCCAGAATCGCATCTAGCACTTCGTAGTCAGGTAACGAATCGCTATCTTTTTGTCCGGGACGTAACTCGGCAGAAGGCGCTTTAACGATTGTATTGTTGGGAATAATTTCCTCTTCGCTATTGATGTAATGAGCTAATTCATAAACCTCGGTTTTATACAAATCTCCAATTACAGAAAGTCCACCACACATATCACCATAAAGTGTACCATAACCAACAGCCAGTTCACTCTTATTAGAAGTGTTTAACAGTATATAACCGAATTTATTACTCAGTGCCATTAACAAAACACCTCTACTGCGCGATTGCATATTCTCTTCTGCAATATTGAACGGTAATCCATTAAAATGCGGAGCTAAGGTTTGCTCCAATGCTTGATAAGTATGCTCAATAGAAATAATATCGTACTTCACGCCAAGATTTTCAGCTAAAGCACGTGCATCATCAATACTATGCTCACTCGAGTATTGAGAAGGAAGTAACACTGCTCTTACATTCTCCGCCCCTAACGCTCTTGCTGCAAGCACCAACACAATTGCAGAATCTATACCTCCACTTAATCCGAGTATAGCTTGCTTAAATCCTTGCTTCTCGAAGTATTCTCGAATGCCTAAAACCAACGCATCATGTATACGTTCGATAGCTGAAGAATTTGGTTTAAGCGTTTGTTGTAACGGCTCAATTTGGGTTGATGAGGAAAAATGGAACCGGTAATTTTTCCTAGCTTCAACAAAAAAGGGAAGTGTATCCATTACTTCGGCTTGGCTATTTAATACCATGCTACCACCATCAAAAATAAGTTGTGTTTGCGCACCAATATGATTCACATAAAACAATGGAATTCCATATTTTTTTACATTATCAACCATAACTTGCTCACGCACCTCTGCTTGATTTTTGTTGAATGGAGAAGCCGCAATATTAATCATCACATGAGGTTGCTGTTTTATCAACTCATCCATCGGATTAATGATATACATAGGGTTATCATTGATATTCCATAAATCTTCACAGACAGTAAGTGCAATTCGTACGCCCTTATACTCCACAATTTCAAACATACGATTAGGTTCAAAATAGCGGTATTCGTCAAAAATATCGTAGTTAGGCAACAAGGCTTTATGTCTAATATCTTTGATTTTTCCATCTGCTAAAAACCAAGCAGAATTATATAAATCTTTACCCTCAATAACCGGATTAACGCTTGGTGCGCCTACAATGGCTGCAATACCCTCGCAATGTTGAGCTATTTGCTCCACACTTTGTTTGCACTGATCTATAAAGTCTGTAAACTCTAAAAAATCTCTTGGCGGGTAGCCGCACACACACAATTCTGAAAACACAAGTAAACCAACACCCTCTTGTTTGGCTTGTTCGATGTGTGAAATAATTTTTTGCGTGTTGTACTCGAAGTTACCGGTGTGGTAATCGAGTTGCGCGATGGAAATAACTAATGATTCCAATGTACTAGAATAAAATTCCTAAATTAAGAGCAACACCATTCAAACGAGCCTTCCAATCTTCATCGTCAGTAAAATTAGTAAAAGCACTGTTATAACGAAGACCGCCAACCAATAGCGTATTTCCGAAAATATTGTACTGTGCTCCAATTCCTACTAACAATCCTCCGCGATAAAAAAACACATCGTCAGAATAAGTTTTACTTGGAGTGTCTTTTGATTTCACTTTAAACTCATCTGCCTTATCCGGATTATTTACATTCACATCTTGAAGACTGAATAATGGAGTACTGACATCTGCCACATTCTTAATCAAAAACGCATTATCTAATCCAAACTCTGCAAAGTATCGCCAATAGCCAATCTCCTTAGTTCGCATACGAATTAACAATGGGACATTGATATAACGCAGCCTGTAGTCGTAGCCAACGGTTATATTTTGTTGTGTTGAAACATTAGAGCGCTCAACCATTACATCATTTATGTTTAGCTTACCACTGTAATTAGCCACGCTCACTTCCGTTGCAAATGCATAGTTATCGGTGAAATAGTAATCAACCATTAAACCGTATGAAAGATTAAGTGCACTTCCTGAGCTACTAATTCCTTTGCTCTCTGTGGTTACATAGTTAAGCTGGGGCGCAATCTTTAATCCAAGTTTTATCTGTGCTGAAGACTTGAATAGTGGAGAAACTCCAACAATAAGTGCTAGCAAGGTTATTAACTTCTTCATTATACTTGTAAATAAATATGAAAAACATTGGCAATATAACGATATGGGCGCTAATGTGCGCAACTCTTGTTTTGTGTGGATGCGGAGGATGTAATCAAAACAAATATGAGCACCCAAGAAAAGTAGAAGAAACGACTGAATATCCGATTAAGTTAGAGCGATTTGATCAGGAATTATTTTCGGCTGATACCAACAACTTGCATGAATCGCTACTGAAGCTCAAAGCAAAATATGGTATCTTCTATACTTCGTATGCCAATGATATCATGCGTATGCCATTGATGGGGGATGATAGTTTGTTTGAAAAGCCTATGCGTATGTTGTTACGCATTGCTCGCTTACACGAACTGGCACAAATTGTGGATAGTAACTTCAAGGACTTATCAGATGTGGAACAAGAGTTGAGTAAAGCGATGGGAATTTACCACAAAGAATTCCCACAAGCTGTGGTACCTCGTTTCACCACTTTTATCAGTGAATTTGGAAATGGAAATGTGATATACGACAGTATGATTTGCATTGGTCTTGACTTCTACATGAACAAACGCTTTTTAGAATTTTACCGTAGTTTAGATTTCCCTGAATTTATGGTAGCCAAAATGCAGCGTAATTACATCACACCCAATGCTATTAAAGCCTTAGCCATTGGCCAATACGATTATCAAACAGACAAAGACAAACGTTTTTTGGCTCAAATGATTGTGGAAGGAAAAATTCGCTATTTCATGAAGTCGTTAATGCCTGACGTTAATGATACCATCATTATGGGTTACACACAACAACAATTAAATTGGTGCCAACAAAACGAAGTAGAGGTTTGGACACACTTCATTGATAAAAACATGCTGTATGAGAGTGAACCTGGTAAATTTATGCGCTACTTAAATGATGGACCATTTACCGTTGCAGAAGATGTTCCAACAGAATCTGCACCGGCAATCGGTGCTTGGGCAGGCTGGCAAATTGTAAATCACTACATGGCTGAAAACCCCAAAGTAACTTTACAACAATTGATGAGCGATACAAACTTTGAGCGCATACTGAAAATGAGTAAATACCGTCCGAAATAAGCCCTTAGTTGTTTAAACAATTATCATAACTTAGCATTATTTAACACTTAAAATACCGCAACTCACATAAATAAAAGGTTTTTGGACAGGTGAGCGAGTAATATCGTGTGTAACCTAAAAATCAAATGCCCGAGATTAATCCTATTGTTTATGCCATAGCTGCGGTATGTTTCACATACTTGTTAGCCATGTACATCATGCAGCGTGTAAAATCGAAAAAGCTCGATAACAAAACTGCAGAAACTAAAGCTGCTTACGAAGAAGCAAAAACACAACTAAAAGAAAGTCGAGATAAATTAATTGATGCCATTGCACGTGTGTATGGTAACGACTATGCCTACATGGTGAGTACAGAAACCTTATGGGAAGGCATGCCAACACAACTATTGCTGGTAGCTAAAGGAAAAGCAAATAACATTAAGCAAACTGCTGATACCAATGCAATTTTCCAAACATGGAGTTATCACAAATTGGATAGCATGGGAAAAACTAAAAGCACATTGGAGATTACCATAAAAAACAACTTAGTTATTCGTTGGGAGGAGGTTAAATAATGGCGTTAAAGAATTACTACGAACTACTAGGGGTATCACCTAAAGCTCCGGTTGAAGAAATACGCGATGCCTATCGTGAGATGGCTGCTAAATATAAAAACACCAATAATGCGTTGGATGAGTACAGCATGTTAATGCTGGGCAATATTAACGAGGCGGTAGAAGTATTAACCAATAGCGAAAAAAGAGCTGAGTACGATAAAACATTGGCTATAATGGATGAAGGAATGAGGGCGGCTTCCGTGCATAGCAATATTAGCGCGGGTGATGTAGCTCGCATCAATGATTTATCCGACAAATATTTCGATCAAGAGAAGCAAGTAAACTTAAAATACCAAGCTTATTTAGCTGCAAAAAACACCAGACCTGCCCGATATTTTACTACGGTAAAAGTGATGTTTTCTATCATCATCATTACGGCATCAGTATACTATTATCATCCTGAATACTTTGACGTATTAAAAGGCACTCCTGTTGAAGAACAACGCTCTTATGAATGGTATACCAAAGACACTACTCTTATTTATGCTAAGCCTAAGAATAAAGCGAAAGTATTAAAAGGAGTTGGTGCCAACACCGGATTTAACGGTATTGGAGAAACTACCTACCACATCAAAGTTGCGTTTACTAATGAAGAAGGTAAAAACCGTGAAGGTTATATTAAGAAAGAAGATTTAGAAAAACGCGAAGAAATGATGATGCACCCTTAAGCCTTAGGTGTTATCATTACTATTTGCAATTGCTCCGCAAGAGCTGTTAAATCAATCACTACGGCATCGTTAAGCGGTATGCCGTGTTGTAATCTAAACTGTTCTATTTCAAATTCAGGCTCACCGGGAATAATTACCGGTTGATGTTCATTTACGCGCTGTGCATTTTTAAACCGATCAATCCAATGATCCATGTGTTGCTTAAACTCTCCTACCGGACGAAATGCATCAACACGCATGGCCCCAACAAAATGCCCAATACCTTTTCCCGGCAAATCAGGTAGTGGATTTAAGAAAGAAACAAACGGAGGAACCCAAGGACCGTAATTGGCGCCACTTAGCACTGCACTAAAAATATCTACCACCGCACTCAACGCAAATCCTTTGTGTCCGGCATTGGTTTTCCCACTTCCTAAAGGCAATAATACGCCACCATGCTTCAATGCATTCGGATCGGTTGTGGTATTTCCATCTTTATCTAAAATCCAATCTTCAGGAACTGATTTATTCGCACGTTGTGCAATCTCTAACTTTCCGTTTGCTGCTGTAGATGTAGCTAAATC
>JACCDH010553689.1_pt1 | contig 59623 bp, 61 predicted proteins | sample 7442481 | NCBI WGS metagenome assembly JACCDH01 (sample SAMN15323433, study PRJNA562643) | freshwater metagenome | isolation source: river surface water | place: USA:Blue River Watershed | collected 2017-08-15
CAAGTCCCTTACCTTTGCCCTCCTGAAAATTAATTAGTACATGGCAAATCATTCGGCTACCAAAAAAGATGTAAGACAAGCAACTAAACGTCGCGATAGAAACCGTTATTATGGTAAAACTACACGTAACGCTATTCGTGATTTAAAAACAATAGAAGAACAAAAAGCTTACGATGAGAAATTACCAACTATTGTTTCTCAAATTGATAAATTAGCTAAACGCGGAATCATCCACAAAAATAAAGCTGCTAATTTAAAAAGTAAGTTGGCTAAGCATGTTGCTGTGAAGCAAGTGGCTAAAAAGAAGTAATTGATCGCGCTCATTCAGCGTAAAATCATATTATAATCCTGCCTTTATAGGCAGGATTTTTTTGTCCCCACCCCATGTGAAATACTCCCTTTCATTGAGATTCATTTTCAGTGTATCTTCGCGGTATGACTGAAAAAATAATTATCCTAGATTTTGGTAGCCAGTACACACAGCTCATTGCACGTGCAGTAAGAGAAGCCAATGTTTATTGCGAAATCCAACCCTTTCATGCCCCAATCGAGTTTGATGAAAGTTTAAAAGGAGTGATTTTAAGTGGCTCTCCAGCGAGTGTGAATGAAGATCAAGCTCCCAATGTGGATATAGAAGCGATTTTAGCCAAATTACCCCTGTTAACAATCTGCTACGGGGCTCAATTAAGTGCTAAGAATTTTGGAGGAAAAGTAGAAAAATCAAACAAACGTGAATATGGTCGTGCGCAATTACGTATTCAAAAGAATGATATCATTTTCAAAAATATTCAGGACAATAGCCAGGTTTGGATGAGCCATAGTGACTCCATCACCGTTTTACCTGAAAATTTTGAATTATTAGCTGATACAGACAGTATTCCAGTAGCAGGTTTCAGAAAAAAAGCCGATCATGGCCATAGTTTACACGGATTTCAGTTCCACCCAGAAGTTTACCACTCAACAGAGGGAAAGACCATGATTCGTAATTTCTTGGTGGAGATTTGTGGCTGTAGTCAAAATTGGACCCCTGCCTCTTTTGTGCAAGAGACCGTTGAACAACTAAAGCAACAGATTGGAGATGGCCATGTGATTATGGCATTAAGTGGTGGTGTAGACAGTACAGTTGCTGCTACCTTAATCCACAAAGCCATCGGCAACCGACTTCATGGTATTTTTGTAGACAATGGAGTTTTAAGAAAAGACGAGTTCCAACAGGTACTTGATATGTACCACCAAATAGGTTTGAACGTAAAAGGCATTGATGCTAAAACCATGTTTTATGATGCTTTAGCTGGCAAATCTGATCCTGAAGAAAAACGAAAAATCATAGGTAAACTATTTATAGATGTATTTCAAATAGAAGCATCTAAAATGTTGGAAGCCAAGTTTTTAGGACAGGGAACAATTTATCCAGACGTCATAGAAAGTGTGAGTGTTCATGGGCCTTCACAAACCATTAAATCACACCATAACGTAGGAGGACTTCCTGACACTTTACACCTAAAACTTGTTGAGCCACTTCGTAGCTTATTTAAAGATGAAGTGCGAAAAGTAGGTCTTGAATTAGGTATACCTGCAGATATGATCCAAAGACACCCTTTCCCTGGACCTGGTTTGGCTATTCGTATTTTGGGTGAGATCACACCAGAAAAAGTGGACTTATTACAAAGAGCCGACGCTATTTATATCAACGGATTGAAAGAATTCGGATTATATGATAAGGTTTGGCAGGCTGGCACCATTCTTTTACCTGTTAAAAGCGTAGGGGTAATGGGAGATGAACGCACTTACGAATTCACAGTAGCACTTAGAGCTGTTACTTCGGTTGATGGCATGACTGCAGATTGGGCCCACTTACCTTATGAGTTTCTTGCACATATGAGTAACTCGATTATCAATCAAGTGAGAGGCATTAACAGAGTGGTGTATGATATTAGTAGCAAGCCTCCAGCTACCATTGAGTGGGAATAATCTTAGCTTTGCTAAGCAAGTAATTTATAATTTAATTTTAATAAAAATGGATTAATTCATTTATTTTCAATGAATTAACCCATTTTACTTTAAGTACCAATCGAATGAAATAATCACTGATATGGTGTGAATCACTACCTACTAATTCAACTTCTTCTGAATGGACGTAATTTGATCCTGCAAAGTATTTACAACACCAGCCAATTGGTCCACATTCCACATTGGTTGAGCACCTGCCTTATGTATAATGTATACTGCCTTCCAAACCTCTACAATATCCTTGGTATTTACTTGATATGGCTCGTATAAAGGATTGTCACTCAATAGCGTAAGTCGTTCGCCAACTGTATCGCCAGCACGATCGTCATTGGTAATAATACGCTTATACACTACTCCGTCTGTATTTGAAATAACAATATAAGTATTACTACTTTTTACCTCTTTTAGACTTGCAACACGCTCGCCAACAATCACACTCCCACTTGGAGTAGGCAACATACTATCTCCAACAATTTCAAATGCCCTGTATTCACCCGGTGCCAACATGGGCAGCGTGAAGGTATTTAACTCGTCAATGAATTCGGGATCTGCATAACCTGCTAAATAACCTGCTGCTGCTTTCACTGGAACGAAAGAAACAATAGCTGCACTATTAGAACTATCCGTTTTGAGTGAACGGCGGCGCTCTAAATAGGAGCCGCCCATATTGTAACCCTGGTTTAAGTCAAACTCCTCCATTTGAGAAAGATCCTGGAATAAGAAAACCTCCAGGCTAATATTGAATAAAGCACAAATGGCTTCCTGCACTTCTAATCTTGGTTCTGCCCTGCCTTCTTCATAAGCACCTACCAGAGAACGCTTAATTTGAAGTTGGTTGGCTAATTCCTCTTGAGTCCAATCACGTTGCTTTCTGATGAATTTTAAATTCTTTCCTGCGTATGACATAACTAATTATTTTAGCGCAAATTACTAATTATTTTAGTTTTTCCAAATTTTTTTAGCAATTTCTTTTTTTTGAACGGATTCTGCCTTCTTGGTAACTTGCAGTATGTCTAAAACTACAGCAACAAAAAACACCGCTTCAAAGAAGGAACAACCCGTCCTACTGATCACCAATGACGATAGTATCACAGCACCAGGAATTCATGCACTCGTAAAAGCAGTAAAAGGCTTAGGTAAAATTGTCGTAGTTGCACCTGATAAACCACAAAGTGGTATGGGACATGCCATCACCCTTGGACAGCATCTTAGATTGACCAAAGTACATTGGCATGACGACCCTACCGTGGAAGCTTATTCTTGTAGTGGTACCCCAGTAGATTGTGTAAAATTGGCGGTCGATAAAGTGTTGCACCGTAAACCAACCATCTGCCTGAGTGGCATTAACCATGGTGCAAACCATTCTATCAATGTTATTTATTCTGGGACCATGTCTGCGGCTTTAGAAGCTTCAATCGAAAGTATCCCAAGTATCGGCTTTAGCTTATTAGACCTAAGCATTGAAGCTGACTTTTCTGCTGCTGCTCATTATGCCCGCATCATTGTAGAACATGTTATTGCTGATAAAAAATTAGACAAGCATTTGTGCTTGAATGTGAATATTCCTAAAGTGGAAACTAAGATGATCAAGGGGATTAAAATGTGTAAGCAAGCCTATGCGAAATATGATGAAAAATTTGTAGAGCGTACCGATCCACATGGTAAAAAATATTATTGGCTTACAGGTGAATTTGTGAACTTTGATAAGTCAAAGGATACAGATGTGTGGGCACTAAAAAACAACTACGTGAGTGTGGTACCAGTTCAATTTGACCTGACCAACCATGCTTTGAAAGCTCAATTAAGTAAAAAATGGAAATGGTAATCCAATGAGATTAGAGAAAGATAATTATATGCTTGGTGTATTGATAGGACTAGCCCTGCCCTTTTTAGGATTTGCAGGATTCTATCAATGGAAATTTAGTATGGTACCCATACAAACCTTTTTAGATTTATTGGCAAGCCAAAAATCCATTTTATCTGCAATGATTAGTGTCTCCTTATTACTTAACGCTGCTGCATTGACTTTCTTTTTTCAAAAACAAATTGACAAAACAGCAAAGGGCATTTTTTTTACCACCTGTATTTATGCAATAGCCGCTATTGCAGCAAAATGGTTTTTATAAATGAAGTATTATATCATAGCTGGCGAAGCAAGCGGCGACTTACACGGCTCCAATTTAATTAAAGCGATAAGAAGGCGTGACCCTGCTGCTTCAATTCAATGCTGGGGTGGCGAACTCATGCAAAATGCTGGGGGAAAGTTGGTGAAACATTATCGAAGCCTTGCCTTTATGGGCTTTGTAGAAGTGCTTTTAAATTTGCGCACCATCTTATCAAACATTGCTTTTTGTAAGAAAGATATGTTGGCATTTGAACCCGATGTATTAATCTGTATTGATTATCCGGGTTTTAATTTACGTATTGCTAAATGGGCAAAAGCAAATGGCATGAAAGTCGTTTACTTTATTGCACCACAGGTTTGGGCATGGAAAGAAAATAGGGTGCCAGCAATGCGTCAATCTATAGACCGTTTATTATGTATCCTTCCTTTTGAAAAAGCTTATTTTAAAGATAGATGGGATTGGGAAGTAGATTATATAGGACATCCCTTGATGGATGTAATGGATGCACTTGAACCATTGGCACATCCCCTACCTCATTTACAAAATCAACAATTGATTGCGTTATTACCAGGCAGTAGAAAGCAAGAAATTCAAAAAAAACTACCCATCATGCTTTCAGTTGCCAAAGCATTTCCAAAGGAACATTTTGTGGTCGCACAAGCACCTGGGATTGACACCGATTGGTTCAATAAGCTTATTCCAAATATGCCGAATGTACATGTTGTTGCTGCAAACACTTACGCTATTTTACAACACAGCAAAGCTGCATTAGTTACAAGTGGGACCGCAACCTTAGAAACTGCTTTATTAAATGTACCAGAGATTGTTTGTTATAAAGGCAACCCTATTACTTTAGCATTGGCAAAGCGTTTTGTAAAAATTAAATTTATTGCTTTGGTCAATTTAATCATGGACAAAGAGGTGGTGAAAGAATTGATTCAAGCAGATTTAACAACCAAAAATCTTTCCATTGAACTAAAAAAATTATTGGTAGACCCTACACGACAAGCAACAATCAAAGCAGATTATGCCGCTCTCAAACAAACACTGACTGCTGGACAAAAAGCAACAGATGTTGCTGCGGGTATTATTCAAGAAGTATTGAATAAATAATAAATTCTAGCTTGAATCCAGCCTACTTTATTTTAAAAGCGGTAAGATAAAAACGCGGAATAAAGTAAACAATATCGCGAAAATAAAAACCAACAATGAAATACGGTTCATACCATGCATGTACTTCATCCATTGCGTCCTTGGTTGATTGGGATCCTTCTTTTTTATAAATAAGTACTCTCCGAACTGTCTTAAAATACCCATAATGTATAAATTATATTGGTAAAAGTAAGGTAAAATAATTTACGCTTGTTGATTCAACCAGGCTTTTAAATGCGAAGTAATTTGATTCGTTTCAATGATGAATCCATCATGTCCATACATAGAATCTATCGTGACTAAACTTGCATTGGGCATATGTGCTTCCATGAACTTTTGCTCATCCAAGGGACAAAGGATATCACTGTTAATACCAATGATTAAAGTAGGTATTTGAATGGTCGCCAATGTAGCCATTAAGTCTCCCCCACGCTTTCTTGCAAGGTGATGACTATCCATGGATTTAGTTAATAACCAATAACTGTAAGCATTGAATCTTTTAACTAATTTATCACCTTGATAATTGATATAGGAAGATGCCTTAAAATCATCAATCTTTTCTGGATCAGCATCGGTTTGTTTTTCTTGATAAATACCATAGTTTCGATAAGTTAACATCCCTATCGCTCTTGCAGCTTTCAATCCTTTCGCACCTGCATTTGGTTTTGCTTCCTTCCAAGTACAATCTGCTTCGATCGCAAGCCTTTGTGCCGTATGTACTGCAACTCCCCACGCACTTTCTGATGGCGAAGTCGCAATCAAAAACATTTTTTGAATCACAGTAGGTTCCATTACAGCCCATTCTAAAGCCTGGTATCCACCCATACTACCCCCTAATAATAGGTCTATTTTATCAATGCCTAAATGTTGTCTCAATAAAATATGCGCACGAACCATGTCTCGAATCGTGATCGTTGGAAATTGATCAAACCTGATGGATGCATCTAAGTCTTCAATACTCAAAGGACCGGTTGATCCATAACAAGAACCAATGATGTTTGCACAAACGATGAAATAATCATTCGGGTTAATGTAGGCATCTTGACCCACAAAACCCTTCCACCAGTCTGCCACATCAGAATTGGCAGTCAATGCATGACAAACCCAAGCTACTTTTTTACCAGGTGTGTATTCCCCATAATAATGGTAGGCTATTTTGAGTTTTGGCAAACTAATTCCACATTCAAGGGTAAAAGGTTGATGGTATTTATAGATGACAGGGTCCATTTTATCGCTTTCTTGTGCCAACCAAGTGGCTATTTGAATTACCTTTGCAAAGGTACAATATTTATGATTCCTAAACACGAACCAATTAATTCCCATGGCAACCATTACGCTTAAAAGAATCGATAATGATTATCAGTTTGAAACCATTGACGAATCAAATCAAACCATGACCATGGATATACCTGTCGACCAAGGTGGACATGGTATGGGTGTCAGACCAATGCAAGCCTTATTAAGTGCATTAGGTGGATGTAGCGGCGTTGATGTAGTGATGATTCTAAAAAAACAAAAAGAAACACTTGAACATTACGAGATGGTGATCAGTGGTGAAAGAGCAGTAGGTAAAGAACCTGCATTATGGGAAACAATTCATATTGTTTTCAAACTCAAGGGCTCTATGACAAAAGAAAAAGCTGAAAAAGCATGTGCTTTGTCTATTGATAAATATTGTTCAGTGGCTGCTACTTTAAGAGCAGCAGGTGCAGTGATTACTTGGGAGGTTGAAATTTTATAATTTTTTATTGCGCATACATGAAACACGATCAGTCTAAATTAATTCGTACACAAATCAAAAGAACTGCAGAAGGAGAACATGCTAGTCCTTTATTTTTAACAAGTAGTTTTTGTTTTGAGGAAGCAGAAACAATGCGTGCAGCTTTTGCAGACGAATCTGATGATAATATTTATAGTCGTTTCTCTAATCCTAATGTACAAGAATTTGTAGATCGTTTGGCAGTATTAGAGCATGCAGAAACAGGCTTTGCAACTGCGAGTGGAATGAGTGCAGTATTTGGTTCGTTCATGGCCTTATTAAAAAAAGGTGATCATTTATTATCTTGTAATTCAATATTTGGTAGCACGCACACTGTAATTTCAAAATACCTGCCAAAATATGGTATGGAATTTAGTTATGTACCCGCGAATGCTACAGCTGCAGAATGGGAAGCAGCCATTCAACCCAATACAAAAATGATTTACTTAGAGACACCTACTAATCCTGGATTGGAAGTATTGGATATTGCCATGATTAGTGCGATTGCTAAAAAACACAATATCATTTTGAATGTAGATAACTGTTTTGCGACACCTATTGGACAAACACCAATCGATCTTGGCGCAGATTTAGTAGTGCATTCCGCAACAAAATGGATAGATGGTCAAGGCCGTGTTTTAGGTGGTGCTGTTGTAGGCAAAAAAGAATTAATTCACGAAATCTATTTATTCTGTAGAAGTACTGGCCCATCCCTCTCTCCTTTTAATGCATGGGTTTTGAGTAAAAGTTTGGAGACTTTAGAAGTGCGTATGGAGCGACACAGTAAATCTGCATTTTCAATTGCTCAAAAATTAGAAGGCCATGCAAAAATTAATTTTGTAAAATATCCTTTCTTAGCATCACATCCACACCATGCTATTGCAATCAAGCAAATGAAAAATGGTGGAGGTATTGTTTGCTTTGAATTAAAAGGAGGGCTCGAAGCTGGTCGTCAATTCTTAAACCAACTGAAAATGCTCTCTTTAACTGCGAACCTTGGAGATAGCAGAAGTATCGCATCCCACCCAGCAAGTACCACCCATGCAAAACTTTCAGAAACAGAAAGGCAAGCAGTAGGTATTACCCCAGGATTGATTCGTATTTCTGTTGGTCTAGAACATGAAGAAGATATCTTAAATGATATTCTACAAGCATTAGCAAACTAGAATTTATAAATTGAAAATAACGAGCCCTGTTCAGTAATTAGAACAGGGCTTTTTTTAGGTACTCATTTTAAACTTTTTAATGGATTTTTAAACCTCCATTGTGTCCTTTTTACAATTAAGTTTGTATATTGATACCGCTTAAAAATAACGAACGATTAAAATTCAATCTATGAAATTAAAAACTGGCGTATTATTATCTGCCATGATGTTTCTTCAGTACTATATCTGGGGGGCATGGTATGTAACAATGGGAACTTATATGGGCGAAAAATTAGGCTCCTCTGGAGTTGATATTGGAGCTGCTTATGGTGCTGGAGCAATCGCAACCATTATTTCACCATTTTTTGTTGGGATGATTGCTGATAGATTCTTCTCTGCACAAAAAATCATGGGTTCTTTGCATCTTATTGGTGCTGCATTGTTATTCTTTGCAACTAAAGTTGATAACACCAATTTTTACTGGGTTATTTTAATATACTCCTTGTTATACATGCCTACTATCGCCTTGAGTAATAGTGTTGCATTTGCTCAAATGACAGACCCTGGAAAACAATTTCCTTGGATTCGCGTTTTTGGAACATTAGGCTGGATTGCAGCTGGTTTAGTCATTAGCCAATTAGGGATTGAGAAAACAGAAGGCACATTTGTTGTTGCTGCTGGAATTTCTGCATCATTAGGATTGTTAAGTTTTGTATTACCCAATACGCCTCCTAAAGCAGCTGGTACACCTTCTTCTATGGGCGCAATATTAGGTAAAGATGCTTTTGTATTGCTGAAAAATAAATCTTTCTTAGTATTCTTCATATCTGCCATTGCAATTTGTATTCCACTTTCATTCTATTATGGATTCGCCAACCCTTTTTTAAATGAAGTAGGGTTAGATAATGTGGCTGGTAAAATGACGATGGGGCAAATGTCTGAAGCAATTTTTATACTAGCAATCCCATTCTTATTCAACAAAATTGGTGTTAAGAATATGCTGATTTTTGGTATCACTGCATGGGTGCTTCGTTACCTATGTTTTGCATATGGCAATATGGATGCAAGCTGGATGCTGTATGCAGGTATTATTTTACATGGTGTTTGCTATGATTTCTTTTTTGTTACAGGCTATATGTACACCGAAAAGAAAGCTGGTGAAAATATTAAAAATGCAGCACAAGGATTATTCACTTTTGCAACCTATGGTGTAGGTATGTTTATTGGAACAAACTACAGTGGCTTTGTTGTGGAGCAAAATAAATTAGCTGACGCTACAGGACATAACTGGCAAAGTATCTGGCTCATACCAGCTGCAATTGCTGGAGCGGTGTTAATTGCTTTCATTTTATTCTTTAAAGAAGATGGCGCGAGAGCGACTGATGTGAAAGAAGTAGAAGCTGCTTAAATCATTCAATTTTTAAAAGCCTATCCCCTTGGGTAGGCTTTTTTATACAATTTATTTTATCAAATTTTTATCCTAATACTTATGAGAATCGCAATGTTAGGGGCCGGATTCATCGGTCGTTTTTATGCAGATGCATTACAAGGTTATAGAAGTAGAGACAAAATAGTAAGTATTTATGCAAGACGTGAAGAGGCTGCAAAGCAGTTTGCAAAAGATTATAGTTGTGCGCATTGGACCACCGAAATGGAAGAAGCCATAGCACATCCAGATGTGGATATTGTATGTATCTCTTTACCAAATAATTTGCATGAAGCTGCAGTGATGATGTGTTGCAAGCATAAGAAAGCAGTGATGACCACTAAGCCGCTTGGTCGTAATGGCGAAGAAGCTAAGCGCATGTTGATTGCAGTGGAAGAAGCAGGCATTTTTAACGGTTATCTAGAAGACCTTGTGTATACACCTAAATTCATAAAGGCCAATCAAAGTGTCAAAGAAGGTGCCCTAGGTCGTGTGCTATGGGCTAAGTCTCGTGAGACCCACCCTGGCCCGCATAGTGAATGGTTCTGGGATATCAATCAAGCAGGTGGTGGATGTATTTTGGATTTAGGATGTCATTGTGTTGAAATTTCAAGAAGTTATATTGGAAAAGATATCAAACCAATAGAAGTAATGTGTTGGGCAGATACGCAAGTAAAGCCGATTGATGCCGAAGACCATGCGATTGGTTTAGTGAAATATGAAAATGGAGCGATAGGACAATTTGAAGTAAGTTGGACTTTTAGAGGGGGATTAGATTTAAGAGATGAAGTCATGGGTACAGAAGGTACAATTTGGATCAACAGCTTTTTAAGAACTGGATTTGAAATGTTTACCACAGGAAAAGGTGGCGACTATATTGCAGAGAAAGCAGAAAGTGATAGAGGTTGGTTATTCCCTGTGGGCGACGAATTGAATGAATTAGGATACAACCATATGTTCATGGATATGTTCAATGCCATTGAAAAAGGCGAAGCACCTAAAGAAACTTTTTACGATGGCTATATAGTGAACTGTATTTTAGACGCTGCTTATAAATCTACTAAAACAAAATTATGGGAGCCAGTTCAATTAGATATCTGGAGAGGCAAAACAGGGTTGACAAAGGAGAGTCATTTAGTTGAATACGACGCAGCACATTATTTAGTAAAAGAAGAGATGACCCATTATGGTGCCAAGAAGTTAATTCTTAAACATAAAGTAACAGGTAAAATAACAGAACAAACTATAAATTAATTCATTGGAGATTTTTTAAATATGTCGAAAAAAAATGTACTCCCCTCCAAACTGAAGCAATTACTTGAAAAAGGTGAAGCTCAATTTCAGTCTGGCATTTCAGTAGACTGTGTCATCTTTGGTTTTCATGAGCAGCAACTTAAAATTTTATTGCTTAAAGTTGATCATGTAAATAAATGGTCCCTACCTGGGGGGTTCATTAAAAAGACAGAACCCATAGAGGAAGCTGCCTATAGAGTATTACAAGAGCGAACCGGTGTAAAAGATATTTTCTTACAACAATTTCATGTATTTGGTGCACCCAATAGAGCGGATGCAAGTATCCATCAAAAAAGATACCTAAGCTATGGTGTTAAAATTCCAAAAGACAATTGGTTGATTCAAAGGTTTATTACGGTTGGGTATTATGCTCTAGTAGATTTTAATAAAGTTAAAATTCAACCAACAGAACAAGAAGCTAAGTGGCAATGGATGGATGTTAGTGACTTAAATGCATTAATGATGGACCACACAGCTATTGTACAAAAAGCGTTAGAGACAATTAGAACTCAATTGGCCTACTTACCTATTGGCAAAAATTTATTGCCCAAAAAATTCACTATGCCAGAGTTACAAAAATTATACGAAACAATTTTAAACCAAAAATTAGATCGACGCAATTTCCAGAGAAAACTTTTAAGTTTTGGTATTTTAAATAAACTCAATGAAACAAAAAAAGGTGGCGCACATAAAGCGGCTTATTTGTATTCATTCAATGATAAAAGGTATCAAAAAGCGCTTAAAGAGGGTTTGTATGGAAGTTGGTAATTTGTTCTCCGATTATCCAACTTCCATACCTATTTTGTTATTTCACCCAATTAACCAATTTAGATTTTACATCTCTGGAATTAGTCCCTACCATGATCTCAAAATCACCAGATTCCCAGTCAAATTTTAAATCACTGTTATAGAATTTCAACATTTCGGTAGTGATTTCAAAATTGATTTTTTTACTTTCTTCCGGAGCAAGTTCAATTTTATTGAATCCCTTCAATTCCTTTACAGGCCTTGTGATACTACCTACTAGATCACGAATATACAATTGGACTACTTCCTTACCTGTTAAAGTGCCAGTATTTTTGACATTTACAGTCACTACTAATTTTTGATTCCCCTTTAATTTAGTTGAAGATAATTGTAGATCGCTATATTCAAATTGGGTGTAACTCAAGCCATATCCAAAAGGATATAATGGCTCATTGCTCACGTCGATATAATTTGACTGAAACTTAGAGAACCATTTTCCTGTTAAAGGACGACCAGTATTTTTATGATTATAATACAATGGTATTTGCCCAACACTTTGCGGGAAACTCATACTCAATTTCCCCGACGGATTCACTTTGCCCAACAATGCATCAGCAATTGCATCTCCTGCTTCAGAACCAGCGAACCAAACATCTAAGATAGCTGGCACATTCGCATGTTCCCAATTCAGCGTCAAAGGACGACCATTGAACAGTACCAAAGCCACAGGTTTACCTGTAGCAACTAATGCTTTCAATAAACGCTTTTGTGCTTCAGGTAAATCAATATTTGCTTTGGATGCACTCTCCCCGCTGCTCTCTGCGCCTTCTCCTAAAGCAGCTACAATCACATCCGCATCAGCACTGATTGCCAAAGCTTCTTGAATCATGGCTTCTGCTGTGCGATTGTCACGTGCAATATCCTTTCCAAACATGGTTTGACGATTTTGCATTTCGGGGTCGTCTTCCAAATTAGCACCCTTAGCATAAACTACTTTGCCATAATTGCCTACCGCGTCCTTAAGTCCTTTTAATAGAGATATTGACTTTGCATTGTCTGCACCCACACTCCATGTACCTGTCATGTTCTCTTTTGCATCTGCAAGTGGACCAACTAAAGCAATTTTTTTTCCTGCAGCAATAGGTAAGACATTGTTATTTTTTAACAGCACAAAACTCTGTGCAGCAATCTTTCGAGCTTCTGCCCTGTTTGCAGCAGTAAAAACTTCTGTTGCTGATCTTTGTTCATTACAATAACGATAAGGATCATCAAATAGTCCAAGCTGGTATTTCGCAATTAATATGCGCTCGCATGCCTTATTAATCTGCGCTAAACTTACTTTACCTTCTTGAATCGATTTTTTTAAGGTATTTAAAAATCCTTCTCCAACCATATCCATATCTACACCTGCATTCATTGACAATGCATTCACAGTTTGTGCATCGCCCATTCCATGGTTCATCATTTCAGGAATACCAGTATAATCCGAGACTACGAAGCCTTTAAATTTCCACTCTTTTCTTAAAACATCATCCACCAACCATTTATTACCTGATGCTGGCACACCATCAATTTCATTAAATGATACCATCACCGATGCAACACCAGCATCTACAGCTGCTTTATAGGGAGGGAAGTATTCGTTGTACATTCTAATTCGACTCATATCTGTAGTATTGTAATCTCTGCCCCCCTCAGCAGCACCATATAATGCATAATGTTTCACACAAGATAAAATAGTATTTGGCGCAGCTAAATCATTGCCCTGATATCCCTCTACCATTGCTTTGGCAATTGCTGAACTTAAAAAGGCGTCTTCACCGTTGCCTTCTGAAACCCTTCCCCATCTTGGATCCCTAGTTAAGTCCACCATTGGTGAAAAAGTCCATTGTATTCCATCTGCACTTGCTTCGCTTGCTGCAATGCTTGCTGAACGTTTCACCAATTCCATATCCCATGTTGCTGACATACCCAATGGAATTGGAAAAATTGTTTTGTAACCATGAATCACATCCATGCCAAATAGTAAAGGAATATGCAGTCTTGTATTATTCACTGCAAACTGCTGCAATTCTTTAATTTTTGTGACAGAGCGAATATTAAACACACCCCCAACTTTACCTGCTTTCACTTTATCTGCAATGTCAGAGCTACTAACAGCACCGGTGACAAAATCGCTAGAAGCTGGTAAATTCAATTGACCTAATTTTTCCTCTAAGGTCATTTTAGACATCAATGCATTGATAAATTGTTGCATTTTAAGATCCTTATTTGTCTGACTATAGCCCAATAGAAAGAGACTTATTCCAAGAATCGTTAAACTAATTTTTTTCATTAATTATTTTTTTTCTTTTATCTGTACTTTTTTTTACCAAACTATGGTTGATGCTGATTTTGCTGGCAATGTAAAGTTATATTTTTTCTGTTCAAAATCGATGGTTACAATTGATTCCTTTGAATCGTTTAAAACAAGTAATACTTTTTTCCCAGCTGGAGTTTTGAATGCAATTGAATGTATTTGAGGATGCCTAGATAAAGTTTCAATCCGTTTTGACCCTGTGGGTATAAATTTAGAAACTTGACCGATGATATAATAACTTACATTCCTTTGAATCAATGCACCATCAATCGTTAATGCACCTAAACATTCAGTACATCCTCCGGGGGTATGCGGACCAAAATTTAGATCGTTGGCGAGATTCCATTCCAAGACCATACTACTCCAATTAGCCATTGTGCCAATAACAACCTGTTTCATATGCCACATAAAGTCCTCTTCGAAACTGCCCTTTGCACCAGTCCATTGTTCAGTAAAATATATTTTTTTATCGGGATGGGCTTGGAGCACTTTAGACAAGGCAGATGCATCCCCAGCATATAGATGAAAAGCAGTTGCACTGATGTAAGACTTAGCAACTGAATCATTCAAAATCTCAATCGGATAGTTAGGATTATCCGCATTATGATCCCAAATAACGATTTCTGTTGAAAGCTTTTCTTGCCTAAAAGCTGGACCTAAATGATTTTTGATAAAGTCGTTTTGTTCCAATGCAGTCATCAACATACTTGGATTATTCCCTCCATGTTCAGGCTCATTCTGTATCGTCACAGCATGGATATGCAAACCTTCTTGTTGCATGAGCTGAATATATTTTACAAAATAGTTTGCATATACATTATAGAACTTGGACAATAAATGTCCTCCCATTGACTTTCCGTTATCCTTCATCCAAACTGGTGGACTCCAAGGTGTTGCAATCAATTTAAGATTTGGTTGTATTTGTTTAATCTCCTTTAAAATTGGAATTAAATGCTCCTGGTCTTTTGACAATGACATTTTGGTTAAAGCTGGGTCCTCTGAACCTATTGGTAAGTCATCATAACTAAAAACTGTTGCATCTAAATCAGATGCGCCCATACTTATTCTAAGAAAATTGACTTTTAAATCATCAGGGCCATTACCAAAAATTTCTTTTAATAATGCAGCACGTTTTTGTTTGGGTAATTGGTGTAATAATTGTGCACTGCCCCCAGTGAGTGTATAACCAAAACCATCTATTTGTTGATATACCACTTCTTGATTCACCCATATTGTATCAATCGATAAGGACGCATGATTCGCTTTAGAAGCGAATGATGGATTTGACAACTGCTTTAAAATTACCTTACCATCTGAAGTTGTAATGGTTTGACTAAACTGGCTATATCCTTCAAGTGAAAATAGCACCATTAAAGCCAAAATGGACACAATTCCTTTCATGTAGAATCATTTATTGGAACTAAATATACAATGAAATGGCATAAAAAATGGTAAGTTTAGGTATGCAAAGCCTTAGCACTAAATTTCAGGTTCAACTACTAGGCGACCACGCCATTGTATTTAAAATTTCCAAAGGAATAAAGGAAGGTGTTGACCAAGACCTAATAGCATTTTCACAATACATTACAGATAAAAAAATCATTGGTATCAAAGACATTATTATAGCCTATGATACTTTGACCTTAATTTACGATATACTGAGTTTTGATAATAACCCCTATTTATTTGCAAATAAATTACTTGAAAATTTCATCAATGAAATTAAACATACTCAACGTACTATCCTTAGTGCAAGTCTTATTGAGATCCCAGTATGTTATGATCCAAGTTTAGGCATCGATCTTCAAAGTGCTGCAATTCGTCTAAATTGCAGCGTTGAGCATTTGATTCAACAACACAGCGAAAAAGTATATACTGTTTATTGTCTAGGATTTTTACCTGGCTTTGCATATATGGGTGATGTAAGTTCGGAGATTCAATTACCAAGACACCCAACACCTAGTGCAAAAGTACTTGGAGGTAGTGTGGGTATTGCTGGGAAACAAACAGGCATCTATCCAATCACTTCTCCAGGTGGATGGCAAATTATTGGTCGAACCCCTATCAAAATTTTTGACGCAAATAGTAAGCACCTCACCCTTTTTAAAGCTGGCGATCAAGTAAAATTTAAGCCCATCTCATTGGCATTGTTTCATCAATTAAATACCTACCAAGATGTCGATTAATATCATCAAAAAAGGGCTCTCCGATCATATTGAAGACTTGGGAAGGTATGGATTTCAAGGTATGGGTATTCAACCCAGTGGTCCCATGGATTATTTGTCAGCACAATTGGCTAATACTATTTTAGACAATGACATAAGCAACCCAGTATTTGAATTACATTTTCCAGCAGCTGTTTTTGAATTCGATCAACCTATGCTCATCTGTATCAGCGGCGCTAATTTCGTACCAGTCATCAATGATAAAAGTGTTGCAATGAATACACCTATTGGTGTTCTTCCTAAAGACCGACTCAAATTCTTACAACCTCTTGAAGGGCGGATTGCTTACCTAGCTTTTAAAGGAAGTTTAGATGCCAAGCATAAATGGTTGAATAGTTTTTGTAGCTTTCAACAAAGTCTGAATAAAGGGGATCATTTTGATATTATCACTGAACCCGATATCAACATAAAAATAGACGATCATAAAAATCATTTAATTCAACAGGTACAAAATTGCCTTTTTAATGAGGAATTAATCAGATTTATTCCTGGACCTGCATGGAACGATTTAGCCCCAAGATCTATTCAAGCTTTATTAGAAAATCAATTCTCAATTGATGCAAAGTCGAATCGAATGGGCTTTTTATTAGATGGACCCAATATTAGTTTATCCGAACCCAAACAATATCTTTCAAGTGCAGTTACTAGGGGAACTTTACAATTATTACCAAGCGGGAAGATAATTGTCCTAATGGCTGATCACCAAACCATTGGAGGTTATGCGAATTTGGGTCAAATAATTTTGGTAGATTTACCAAGATTTGCACAAATAAATAACCATCGTCATTTTAAGTTAAGCATCACAAATGTTCAAACAGCACATGAACTCTATAGAGCAAAACAGTCCTGGTTTAAGCATTGACATCAACTGCGATATGGGCGAAGGCATGGAAAATGATGCCGCTATCATGCCTTTTATTAGTAGTGCCAACATTGCTTGTGGATTCCATGCTGGCAATGAAGATACCATTAAACGAACCATAGAACTTGCTTTAACGCATGGTGTCGCAATTGGTGCACACCCAAGCTATTATGATAGAGAAAATTTTGGCAGGTTATCACAATCAATATCTTTAATTGAACTCGCAGAATTGATCAGTGACCAAATAAGTGTATTTGAGAAGATAACCACTCAAATGGGATGCAAAATACATCATGTAAAACTACATGGAGCATTATACAATGATTGTGCAAAAGACCCACTATCGAGTAAAATTGTAGTACAAACAATTCAGGCAATTGATCCATCCATTTTTTTGTATGGATTAAGCGGAAGTCACACCATCAATGAAGCTAAAGCAATTGGATTAAAATATGTCGAAGAAGCATTTGCAGATAGAACCTATCAATCAAATGGACAACTCACCCCAAGACACAAAGAAAACGCACTTATCATGGATCCTGATAAAGCATCCAAACAAGTACTAACGATGATTTTAGATCAAGAAATAAAGACCGAGGATGGAACCATGATTGATGTTGATGCCGCAACAATTTGTGTTCATGGAGATCATCCTGCAGCACTTGAAATTGTCTCCCATTTATTCAATACACTACAACAATATCAGATTGAAATTAAATATCCCTAATTCAAATAACAAACTACCTTCTTTGACAGGTATTAGTTTAGGTGCCGCATTTTTAATGGCCAATTCATCTATTGGACCAGGATTTTTGACACAGACCTCAGTTTATACTGAGCAACTCCTCACCAGTTTTGGTTTTGTAATATTAATTTCTATTCTGCTTGATTTTGGAGCACAAGTAAATATATGGAGAGCAATCACCTTGAGTGGCATGCGTGCACAGGAAATTGCAAATCAACTTTTACCAGGTCTTGGTCATTTACTTTCATTAGCTGTGGTACTCGGTGGCTTTGCATTTAATATTGGCAATATCGCAGGTTGTGGATTGGCACTTAATTTATTAACTGGCATTAGCTTCGCAAAAGGAGCCATCATTAGTGGAATCATTGCTATTCTCATCTTCTGGATAGATGAGATTGGAAAAATGCTAGATCGATTGACCAAAGTTTTAGGAATAGTTAAAATAAGTCTAACCTTATTAATTGTCTATGCAGCCAATCCGCCCATTCTTGAAGCAGTGCACCACAGTTTTGTACCAGAAAAAATTTCTTTGTTGGCAATTGTGACCATTGTAGGCGGTACAGTGGGTGGCTATATCACATTTTCAGGAGCACATCGATTGGTGGATGCGGGCATGGTGGGTCCAGCACACATTCCTTTTGTCACTAAAAGTGCAAGCAAGGGGATTTTAATCTCCTCTTTTATGCGCTTTATTTTATTCTTAGCAGTGGTAGGCATCGTAGCTCAAGGTGTACACCTTGATAAAAATAATCCAGCTGCCACAGTGTTTGAATCAGCAGGTGGAAGATGGGGATTATTCGTTTTTGGAATTGTCTTATGGAGTGCTGCAATTTCCTCTGTAATTGGAGCTTCCTATACTTCTTATTCATTTATCAAAAAACTTGATATTCCATTTTTACAACATGAGCGATATGCCATTAGTGGATTTATCCTTATCTCTACTTTAATATTTATTGGGGTTGGAAAACCAAAAGAGCTATTACTATTCGCTGGCTTAATCAATGGCTTTATTCTTCCATTTGCATTAGCCATTATGTTGATCGCTAGTAGGAAAATACCTGTGCTAAAACAATATAAGTATCCAATATGGATAGAAGCTGCAGGTTGGCTTGTAGTTTTATTAATGGGCAGTATGAGTGTGTACGCAGTTTTTGATGCGATACATTAAAAATTTAATTCACTTTAACATCCGACTCCAATAAATCCATTTTTTGTTCTTTTGGTTTTACACCAAAATTATATCGGATATTAATACCCCATCTTCGAGAATCATTTTCTCTAAAACCCACTGCATATATACTTCCTTGTCTTAAAGTAAAAGTATTTTTATTGGTAAAGAAAATATCATTCATAGACACTGTAATGGTCAATTTTTTATTTAAAAACTGTCGATTGATTGAACTATTTAATTGACCAAAATTATCCAATTCATAAAATTGCTGCTGCCCATTTGTTCTCCAAAATCCATTGACTGTAAAAGTAGATTTTTTTCCTAGCTTCAATGATTGGAACGTAAAGAAAGTCCATGTTGCCTTATCGAAAACAATAGGCTTTTGCTCATACAATCCATTGTATACATTATGATTGTATTGAGCCCCAATGACTGCAAAGAATGCTTTACCAGGTGGAATAACAGCAATACCTCTAAAATAAGTTTCTTTACTTTTACCTAAATTATCGTAGGTACGATAAGCTATTTGCTTATTTGAAGGAGATTGGTACACCACATTGGTGAATATATCTTTTGTCTCATTGATACCAAATGCAAAAATTGGCTTATCATCGACGCTAATATTGGCTTCGTAATTTGATGTAAACTGTGGTTTTAAACTTGGATTACCAGACTCGTATAAAAAAGGATCAATGTATTTAGGAAAAGGATTCAGGAATTCATAACTCGGTCTACTAATTGTCTTACGATACACTAGATAACCTCTCATTTCATATCCAGAGATTGTAAATAATTTTCTACTTAAAAAAACATAAGGAAAAGCATCTGTTCGATTCAAAGAAAATGCGGTATCGGAAGGGATACGTTGCTTCCCTTGCATAATTGTCTGCTCTATCCTTGTTCCTACTTTAAGAATAAATGCACCCCAAGTTTTGGAACCCTGAAAATAGGCCGCATTGATCTGTTCTTTAAAATTATAAGCACTTGTTCTAAATAGATCTTTTACAACAATACCGTTTATGTCCTTTTGATAGTTGGCATTATTTCGGAATATTAAAATGCTTGATTTAAGACCAGTTTCAAATGTGATTCCATATTGTTTCTTTTTATAGTCCGTTTGGAAAGTATAAAAATCCCTATCGTTGGCAAAATCTCCTGCACCCTTAGAAACAAGATCACCTGCTAATAATGTATTGTTATAAAACTGATCTGTATTGGATCTAATTAAGTTATGAGAAAAATCAATTGTCCACTCTCCACCTAAAGAATCTAATTTTAACTTTGACCTTATTGACTGATTCACATTGATATTTGATCCATCATTTTTAACCAATGAAGCAATCGCACTCAGCTGTTCTTGACTGGCATTTTTTTGTAGTATTGACTGATTATTGGTGGAATTGATAAATGATTGACCACTCAATCGTGCATCATAGTTTAATTCTAAGCGATCTGTCCAATTTCTACCCAAACCAAATCCAATATAAGCAGACTTATTAGGACTTAAAGTTTTTGCAGTTTGTTTCAAGATTGTATCCAATGATAAAAACCGATCCGTATTTACAATATTATAGCCGTCATTTTGATTGTATTGTGTATTTAAATAAGTATTGTATTTGTCTGTAGTATTATTCAATGTGACTCCAATAAATTGGTTGCCGTAAGTACCTTGATTCATACCCATATTGAATGAACCGTTCAATCCTATTTTTACCCCTTTCTTTAAAATAATATTAACTACCCCGCCTCCACCAGATGCATCATATTTTGCTGAAGGTGTTCTTACTAACTCAATTTTCTGTATCGCAATTGGAGGTAAACTTTTTAAAATTGTAGCCATATCAGCTGCACTCATATTCAATGCTCGTCCGTTAATTTGTACACCTGCAGGAGACAATCCATTTAAATAAATATTCCCATCTTGATCTATAAAAATACCAGGTATTTTTTCCATGGTCTCATAAGCATTTGTTGCAGTAGCTGCAAGCGGTTCTGGATCAACTACAGATTTATCATCTTCTTGCCTAATCAGCGGCCTACTGGAACTAACTACAACTTCTTTTAATTGATTAGAAGTAGCTTTCAACACAATTGTCAACTGATTTGATTGACCTAGTTTAATTGTTCTAGTATCCATTTGATAGCCTACAGCACTTGTTTTAAATTGATAGACTGCACCTGGATATAGATTTAAGAATGCGATACCATTACTATCTGCGACCTGATTAAGCTGGTATGAACTATCTATTTTCTGAACAGAGATATTTGCAAATGCAATTGATTGTTGCTTTGAGTCAACTACTGCACATCGTATGGATATGTTCTGTGATGATGCAACTAAGTGCATCAATAGTATTTGTAACACCAATATCCACTTTATACGCTTTACATTGACTTGTATCATAGAAGCGCAAAAATAAGCACAGATCAAATACCCAATTAAGCTAATTTGTTAAACGGCATAAAAAAGCCAGTCTTATGCCAGACTGGCCATATAATAAGCTCACCTACTATGAATTAATCTATAAAATTTCCTTTTTCATCTGTTTTTATGCGCTTACGTTGATCCCCATTTTCAAGTAAAATCTTATACACTTTACTTATATGGTTGCTACCAGCATGAAAATTTACCAAATAGACATCTTTAGCAATGACCCAATCAGGATAATTTTCAGCCACTGATTTTCTAACAGATGGTGGCAGCACTACATTGCTAAAACGCTCTGCGGTTCTAAGGATCTTACCGTCTTTGTCATAGGTTGCCAATACCTGACCTTTAGGTAAATAAAATGAAACATAATATTGTTCAAATTCATCCTCATAATAATCTGACTCTTTTATATTATAAGTGGCTGCTTTGCGTTCTAATAAATTTACTTTTTAAGCCGCGTTAGGATCTGCAACTGATTTTAAATATTTGTGGTCAACTGCTTTATTGATTGAGCGCAGTATCAACACAAAAAAAGCCAGCTAATGAAGTAGCTGGCTTTAGTATCGACTAATTTTGTTATTTATATTTCTCCTTTTCCATTGATCCAATCTTTTACTGCTTCTGTTGTAACAGATTTTGGACGCTCTAATGGGAATCCTAATGCACGATCCCAAGTCAAGCTTGCCAATACACCTAATGCACGACTTACAGCAAACAATACAGTGTAGAACTCATATTCAACAATACCATAATGTACTAATAACGCACCACTATGTGCATCTACATTGGGCCATGGATTCTTAACTTTTCCTAATGACTCTAAAATTGGTGGCACTGTTTCATAAATATTCCAAACAGTATTTACTAATTTATCGTCTGGTAAATGCTTTTTACCAAATGCCATTTGTGCAGTGAAACGAGGATCTGTTTTTCTTAATACTGCGTGACCATATCCAGGAACTACTTTACCAGAAGACAATGTTTTTTGTACATAATCTACAATTTGTTCTTTTGTTGGACTGTCAGAACCTATCGCTTCTTGCATTTCAAAAATCCATTTAATCACTTCCTGATTTGCTAATCCATGTAATGGACCTGCTAAACCATTCATGCCTGCAGCATAACTCAAATAAGGATCACTCAATGCAGAACCCACTAAATGTGTTGTATGCGCAGACACATTACCTCCTTCATGATCAGCATGGATCGTCATGTACAATCGCATCAATTCCTTAGTGCTCTCATCTTCGAATCCCATCATGTAAGCTAAATTACCTGCCCAATCTAGTAAACCATTTGGATGAATATGTTCGTTATTCTTGTATTTTCTTCTGTATATATATGCTGCAATTCTTGGCAATCTTGCAATCAAATCCATTGAATCATCATAAGTATATTGCCAATAATCTTTCTTATTCATCCCCTTTGCATATTCCTGTGAAAATTTACTTTCAGTTTGCAAAGCCATCACAGCAGCAACATACATGGTCATTGGATGTGTACTCAAAGGAAATGCATCAATCACATCAAAAACATGTGAAGGCACATGACTTCTTCTTTGCCAATTGCTTGTTAATTTTTTAACGTCTCTTTCAGATGGCAACTCGCCAATCATCATTAAATAGAATAATCCTTCTGGCAATGGCTCATTTCCACCTTCTACTTTTGGTAATTTTGCTTGTAACTCTGGAATTGAGTACCCTCTAAATCGAATACCTTCTTGCGCATCCAATAAACTTGTCTCAGTAACTAGACCAGTCATACCTCTCATTCCTTGGTACACTTGCGCTAATGTGATTTCGCCAATTTTTTTATCACCATGCTGTTTAAGCATTTCTTTGATCTCTAAAGCAGCAGCTGTTGCTTTTTCTCCAAAACGGTCTTTGATCTCTTCCATATGCCCAATAATTATTGTTAAGAAACGGTTTAAAATTGGACACGAAGTTAATTAAGAAATGGTTATTTGGGGGCTTTTTTATACAAATAATAGACCACAATCATAAAAATAATATTAGGTATCCATGCGGCTATAATGGGGGGTAAATTACCCTTGGTAGAAAAGATAGTTGAGAATCGATCCGTAATGATAAATAATGCTGCAATTGTGAAACCCATTGCTAAATGTGCCCCACTGCCCCCTCTTACTTTACGACCTGCAATAATGGCTCCAATTAGGGTTAAAAGTAAAACGGTAATTGGTGTTGCATCTCTTCGATAACGTTCAATTTTAAGCTCATTTAAGCCCTCTGAGCCCCTCAGTGCTTCCATCCTGATTTGCTTAATCAATTGAGGGGTGGTCAATTTATCTTTGGCATATTTGTCTTTCTCTAGGTCTACTGGTTTAAAAGGATACTTTTTATGCATATTTGGCCAATACGTCACCAACTCTTTTTGATCTGTAACTTTTCTTTCCAAAACTTCGGACAATTCCCAATCCTTTTTAGCAGTATCCCAAAGAATTGATTCAGCTCTGATATTATAGACCACTTTTTCCCCTTTTACTGTATAGGCAAAAAAGTTATTGCCTCTTTTACTAGCAGTATCATAAGCATAAATACCTGCATAAGTAAAAGAATCAATCCTGAAATAATAATCATTGGAGCCTCTTAAAAGTGCATTATAAGTTGAATGTGCGTCTATATAAGTCGCTTCAAAATCTCCTCTTATATTATTTGCTTTGGGTACAATCCATTGGTTAGATATCCATAAAATAAATCCTAAAAAAAAGCCGCCTACCCAATAAGGTCTCAACCATCGATTGTATGATGTACCACTTGCCAAAATAGCAACAATCTCTGTTTGCCCAGCCATTTTTGAAGTGAAAAAAATCACCGCAATAAAAACGAATAATGGAAATAATAAAGCAATAATATGGGGTATAAAACCTACATAATAATTTTTAATAATTTCTGAACTTGTTAATCCTGATCTAACAAAATCATCCGTTTTCTCGCTCACATCAATGACCACTGCAATGACTGCAAAGAAAAAAATGGCAAAGAAAAATACTGCCAAAAATTTTTTAAGTATGTACCAGTCCAGTTTTTTCAATGCTTATAATCTTTTACTTATTTGTGGAACCATCTCCTTTTTCCAAGCACTATAATCTCCGGCAATAATATGTATTCTTGCTTGTTCGACCAACCAAAGGTAAAAAGATAGGTTTTGAATGCTAGCCAACTGCATTCCTAAAATTTCATCTGCAGCAAATAAATGCCTGATATATGCCTTCGTATAATATTGACTCATTTCATTGGGGATGCCAGGATCTATTGGACTAAAATCCATATACCATTTTTTATTTTTGATATTGATCACCCCTTGTGAAGTAAAGATCATCCCATTACGGCCATTTCTTGTAGGCATTACACAATCAAACATATCCACACCTAAATCAATGGCTTCAAGAATGTTCCAAGGTGTACCCACCCCCATCAAATATCGAGGCTTATCTTTAGGTAAATTTTCACAACACAATGCAGTAAATTCATACATTTCTGCCTCAGTTTCACCCACACTTAAGCCACCGATTGCATTCCCAACTGCATTTTTTGAAGCCACGTATTCGCAAGAAGCTTTTCTTAAATCACTGTATAAACCACCTTGTACAATCGGAAATAAATTTTGTGTATGTCCATATAAATCAGGCGTCTCAGCCAATCTATTAAAACATCTGTCCAACCAACTATGGGTTAAGTCCATACTTTTTCGCACATAGTCATAGGTACTAGGAATTGGAGGACACTCATCAAATGCCATGATGATATCTGCACCGATTGATCTTTGGATATCCATCACATTTTCTGGACTAAATAAATGTTTACTTCCATCAATATGTGATTGAAAAACCACGCCTTCGGGTTTAATTTTTCTATTGGATGCCAAAGAAAAAACCTGATAACCACCACTATCTGTTAATATGGGACGATCCCAGCCCATGAATTGATGTAAACCACCAGCAGCTTCCAATACTTCTGTACCTGGCCTTAGGTATAAATGGTAGGTATTTCCTAAAATTATTTTTGCGTCGACATCTTTTTTTAATTGCTGTTGCGTCACCGCTTTCACTGAACCAATCGTACCAACAGGCATGAAAATAGGCGTCTGTATAACGCCATGATCCGTCGTCATTTTTCCTGCCCTTGAAGCACCTTGTTGAGACCCTGCTACTATTTCAAATTGTAATGCCGCCATGGGACAAAGGTAAGGTCAAAAATGGTTATTTTTGCCCTATGACAATTAACTTACCATTTTCATCAACATTCCTTTCTGAACTACTTATAGGCTTTTTTGCTGCAGTGATTGCCATTCAAGTTTTTTATTACTTATTCTTTTTTTTAAGACTCGCGATTTATAAAAAGCCAAAAAAAACTGTACAAGTAGAACACCCTGTTTCTGTAGTTATATGCGCAAGAGACGAGGCACACAATTTAGCCAACAACTTACCTGGGGTTTTAGTACAAGAATATAGTACCACACATGAAGTGGTTTTAGTCAATGACAATTCAGAAGATGAAACTAAATATTTGTTAGATGAATTTAAAAAATCATTCAAAAACCTGAACCCTGTGCAATTAACACAGGAAGCAAAAATGATTACAGGTAAAAAATTCCCTTTATCAATGGGGATCAAATCTGCAAAAAATGAAACTTTATTATTGACAGATGCAGATTGCTTACCTGCGAGTGAACACTGGATGCGTTTAATGCAAGATGGTTATGATGATGGGAAAGAAATTGTGTTAGGTTATGGTGCCTACAAAAAGAAGCCGGGTCTATTGAACAAACTAATACGATTTGAAACATTTCAAACGGCATTACAATATTTTTCATTTGCCTTAGCTGGATTACCATATATGGGTGTTGGTCGCAATCTCTCCTACAAACGTGAACTTTTTATTAAGAACAAAGGTTTTTCATCTATTAATCAAATTCCAAGCGGAGATGACGACTTATTCATTAATCAGGTAGCTAACAGTCACAATACAGCAATTGTGATTGATCATGATGCACATACATTGAGTGCCCCAAAAACAAGTTTTAAAGATTGGATGACACAAAAATATCGTCACTACACCACCAGTAAATTTTATAAAAAAAAGCATGTCTTTTTATTGGGGCTTTATGCCATGAGCCAATTCTTGGTATACCCTGCATTGATTATTGCCTTGGTATTTACAAAGGCATACTTAATCATACTTGGATTATGGGCGTTTAGAGCTATTTTACAGGGACTTATCTTACGTGGCGCCATGAAGAAATTAAATGAATTAGACCTATGGCCATGGTTCATCTTATTAGACTTATGGACTTTATTCTATTATTTGATTACCTTGCCTAGTGTATGGAAAAAACCTCAGAAAAATTGGAATTAATCACCCGCTATTTTGCGGATTTCACCCCTACGCAATTGGATCAGTTGTCTGGGCTGGATGCTGCTTACCAAGAATGGAACGCAAAGATCAATGTAGTTTCTAGAAAAGACATTGATCAGATTTATTTACATCATGTTTTACATTCATTAAGCATCGCTGCAATCGCTGAATGGGCACCAGGCACTCAGGTAATTGATATTGGCTGTGGTGGTGGATTTCCTACTGTTCCATTGGCAATATTTTTTCCAGAAGTAAAATTTTATGCAGTGGATAGTATTGCGAAGAAATTAAAAGTAGTAGATGCAGTTTGTGAAATGGTAGGTATCAAAAATGTAGAAACTAAACATACCCGCGTAGAAGAAATTAAAAATAAAAAATTTGATTACGCAGTCAGTAGAGCTGTAGCCCCTCTTAAAGATTTATGGAGATGGGCTGGCCCAATTCTTGTAAAAAAACCGAACCAGCCCAATAGCTTAATTTGTTTAAAAGGTGGAGATCTACACCAAGAGATTTTTGAAAGCGGCACCAGACCAAAGATGATGCCTATCTTCGATATTTTTCAAGAAGACTATTTCAAGGAAAAATACATTATTCAGGTGAAGAAATAAAATAAAGGCATCCAATTGGATGCCTTTATTTATAAGTTTCAAATTTTGAAACAAAATCTAATTTGGAATTTCTATTTTATTATTACTTCTATTGATATCAGGCATTCGTTGGCTTGGATCAATCTCAATAGACTTGATGGCACTCAATGGTTGAGTGCTTTCAAAAGAATAAGTTGGATGCGCCCATTTCCATTCTGGATGGTTTATTTGTTTAATAGCGCCTTCCTGACTTTTACTACCAAGCATTAAATCTAATGGAATATAGTGCAACTCATTTGTTCCATCTTTGTATGTCACTACAACCTCAATGGGCATTGGAAACTTTCCTACTCTTTGAATACTAATTAAAGCAGCATTACCACTTACTTGAATATCATTTAAACCATAATCAATCGTCTTGGTACTATTCACCCAATATTCTTTTAACCATTGCAACTGTAATCCACTTGTTTTTTCAGCTACTCTAATAAAATCGTTCGCATTCGGATGTTTAAATTTCCAAGTATTGTAATAGTTTAACATCAGCTCATCACGTTTTGCCTCGCCCATAACATAACCTAAAACTCCTAAGAAAGTGCCTCCTTTTGCATATGCCGCACTGCTATAAGCATAATTGGTATTAAAATGATCTGCATGGGTTGTTAATGGTTCTTCAAATCCACTTTTTGCCAAGGCTAGATAACCACTGTAATTTCCGTTTTGAACAGCTGGTAAAAGTTTGGCTTGCCTTTCTAAATTGATTGGGATTTGTTTTTTTGCAGCTTCACTAATATAAGGAGATTGCGTTGCAAAATTTGTTTCATAATAATGACTAACCATTTCTTCTCCATAGCTTGTAAATCCCTCATCCATCCATGCATATAAACTTTCATTGGTTCCTAAAATATGCTGGTACCAGCTATGTATCCACTCATGAAAAACTGTACCCAATCCAGGGCCTTTTAATAAGGTAGCCATCGCATATTCCATACCACCATCACCTCCTTGAATAAATGAATACTGAGGATAAGGATAAGCTCCGAATTTCTTTTCCATAAAAGGCAATACTTTTTCAGCTGCCCATAACACATTTGCCCAGGCGCTATCCGATTTGGTATCTTTAGCTTTATAATAAACATGAAGGGTTAAACCTTTACGCACTTCTTTAGATATGTGTTTAAAATCATTATCTGCAAACCACACGAAATCATGGATGGTATTGCCTTTGAAATTCCATACTTTATTTCCGTCTTTGTCTAAAGGAGCGGTAGGATTTTGTAATACACCTGTACCGCCCACCATGTATGTTTTATCTAATCTTAAAGTCACATCGTAATTACCCCAAACACCATAAAACTCCCTAGCTATATAAGGATTGGTATTCCAACCTTGGTAGTCATATTCTACCATTTTAGGATACCATTGACTCATTGAATATCGAACACCTTCAGCATTGTCTCTTCCTGCTCTTCTGATTTGCAATGGCACTTGTGCTACAAAATTCAAATTCATTTTAACAGTAGACTTAGGTAAAATTGGCTGCGTCAATACCACTTCTAAAATGGTTTCATGTTCCAATAATTTTTGTGCCTTCCCATTGATTGTAACGGTATTTACTTTTTGAATACCATATTCTTCTGGCTTCAAATTTTGAATACGATCACGCACACGCATATCCCAATCCTTCACTTCCTCCCCTCTTCTATTCGTAAAAGTTGTTTTACCTAGTTCACGGCTTCTAGCATCCATATTTGAATTTGGCTGAAAAGCATTCCAATACATATGGAAATACACTTTATGTAAAGTATCCGTTGAATTGTTGGTATACACAATCTCTTCGGTACCCTTGATGGTATTTTTTTGTACATCTAATGCTGCATCAATCTTATAATTGATCTGTTGTTGCCAACGTTCAGGTTGCGCAAAAATTTGCTTACAAAAAAGCAAACTAAAAAAGACAAAAAAGAGATTCTTTTTTAACATATATTTTCATTTAAGGATTCAATTTAAATAAAATACAAATGCTTTCCAAAGTGAATTGATAAGTAAATGAAATCTAGTCCTTCCCTGCTACCACTATAACAATCTCTCCTTTAACTTGTTTTGCAGTAAAATGTAGGATTAAATTTTCCAGGGAATCAGTGATGTTCTCTTCAAACATTTTCGTTAGCTCCCTACTTACGGCTGCCTTACGTTCAGGACCAAATGTGGCTTTAAATAGCTCTAGTGTTTTTACAAGACGCATAGGGCTCTCGTAAAAAATCATGGTACGTTCCTCATTTGCTAAATGATCCATTAAAGTTTTTCTTCCTTTTTTTAATGGAATAAAGCCTTCAAATACAAAACGATTGGTTGGTAATCCACTGTTAACAAGTGCAGGAACGAACGCAGTTGCACCTGGCAAACTGGTTACAGGAACATTTGCAGCTTTACAAGCCCGAACCAATAAAAATGCAGGATCTGAAATACCTGGAGTGCCGGCATCTGTTATGAGTGCAATATTTTTACCTGACATCAATTGTTGCACTAAATGCTCGACAATTTTATGTTCATTGTGTTGATGAAAAGGTGTTAAAGGCTTCTGGATTTGATAATGCTGTAATAGCTTGGAAGAAGTTCTGGTATCCTCACATAATATAAAATCCACGGATTGGAGTGTCTCTACTGCTCTAAAAGTAAAATCTTTTAAATTTCCAATGGGTGTAGGGACAAGGTATAACATGGTAAAAAATGAATGAAGCCTTTTATAGAACGACTACTTCAAAATACTCCATTACGGCATTTGCTAATAACTGCTTACTCGCTTCTGTTGCAATAGACACTGCAGCTGCCTCATCATTTGCTTCTATTTGTAAGTTGATATTTTTACCAACACGAACATCTTGTATTCCTGATAAACCTAAATTATGTAATCCGCCTAATACTGCCTTTCCTTGAGGGTCTAATAAATCCTTTAATGGCATTACTTTAATTTGTACTTGAAATAACATATTGAATTATTGAGTAATTGTTTTGGGATACATCAAAGATACTATGCAATATCCAATAAAGCCAAATGGAATCGCATACCATTTAAAAAAGATAGCAGAAACCAAGACCTCCAAAAGCACAAGTCCAAGTGGTATAATTAATTTTTTCTTGCCTGACAAGCTTTTGAGGGCTAACATTGGCCTCGTCATCACCATTAAATAACTCACAATAAATATGTAGGTATACCAGAAAATGGGACTTAAAAATAGCTTTGAAATGATGCCATAAGAAGGTTGCCAGTACAATAATGGAAATACTGCAGTTAAAATACCAATCATTGGAATAGGTACGCCTTTAAAATAAGTAGATTGAGTTTGATCCAAATTGAACCTTGCTAACCTGTACGCACCTGCCATGGGTATAATAAATGCTGGTAAAAATAACCAACTGCTAGTAGAAAGTGCATTTACATCATTCGCCAATGCCAACCTTAAAAATTGATACACAATGCATGCTGGTGCAACACCAAAACTCACCAAATCTGCTAATGAGTCTAACTGTTTGCCTATCTCAGAAGAAACCTTCATCAAACGAGCTACAAATCCATCAAAAAAATCAACCACAGCTGCAATTCCTATGAATAAACTAGCCATGAATAATTTTTCAGGGATTTCAATTAACATATCCCCTGTATCTGAAATAGATGCGACTGTGCCATATTGAAAGCAGCTTACAATTGCTAAGCAACCAAAAAACAAATTAAGTAATGTAATGATATTGGGAATTTGTTGACGCATGTACTTATGGTATTATTTCTTTTTCTTCATTAAAGCTTCAATTTCATCCGCTTTGATTGGAATGTTCTTAAATAAATCTTGATTCCCTTTTGCAGTCACCCAAACATTATTTTCAATACGAACACCCATCTGTTCTTCTTTAATGTAAATACCTGGCTCTACCGTAAAGACCATGCCTGCTTGAATAGGCGCTGTTCTTGTTCCAAGGTCATGTACATCTAAACCTAGATGATGCGAGATGCCATGGTATAAATATTTGCGGTAGGCTCTATTTTCAGCATCCTCATTTTTTACATCCGCTTTAGTCAACAATCCAATTTTAATGAATTGTTTGGTTGCTTCCTCCCCTACTTTATCTGTGTAATTTAAAATGCTAATGCCTGGCTTTAAAATAGATTTTGCATAATCATGTAAATGCAAGCAAGCATTGTATACTTCTTTCTGTCTTTTGCTAAATTTACCATTGACTGGCACTGTTCTTGTTAAATCTGCATTATATCCTCCATATGCTGCACCAAAATCCATTAAGATTAAGTCTCCGTCTTTACATTGGTTGTTGTTACTTGTGTAATGCAGTGTTCTTGCATTATCACCACTCGCTAAAATACTATGATATGCCACACCAGTCGCTTTTTGGCTTAAAAAAGAATGGTAGATTTCGGCTTCGATTTCATATTCATACACACCTGGTTGTATAAATTTCAACAACCTTCTAAATGCATTCTCTGTTATATCAATTGCCTTTTGAATCACCACCACTTCTTGTTTTGTTTTGATAGCCCTTAAAGCTTTCATAATTTTGGCAGCACGTAAATATTGATGCAAAGGATAACGAGATTGCATCTCATCTATGAAACGATATTCATTCGATCTTACTAAATTATTCTTACGATCATTCTCGTTAGAGTCTAAATAAATTGCATCCGCTAAATGGATCCAACCTTGTAACATTGCATCTATACTATCCACCCAAACAATCGTCTTCATGCCAGAGATTGCTGTTGCTTCATGGGCTCTTAACCTTTTTCCATCCCAGATTTCTTTTAACTCTTGTGGTCTTACCAACACCAACACCTCTCTATATTTAGGATCTGGATTGTCTGGAAATAAAACCACCATCGTACCCTCCTGCTCTATACCAGTTAACCAATACAAATCTGAATTTTGTACAAAGCCATGCAAAGCATCGCCATTGCTTGGGAACTCATCATTGCTAACAAAAACTGCAATGCTATTTTTTTGCATTTGACCAACAAAACGTTTTCTGTTTTGAATAAATATGGTTGGATCTAATGGATCGTACTTCATAAATAAAAATTGAATTAATTAAACACAGCCTATTCTGTGCTTTTGGCAGCAAGATACTTAAAATTGATTGGCTAGGCAATCTTACCCCAGCCAATTTTGCTTTTTTGCGTTTGTAAGAAGCTGCGAATTGCCATATGTTCTGGTAAAGTTAAATTAGGGTCTTTTTCACAAATGGTAGCTGCAGCTTCTTTTGCAATTTCCATCGTAGGACGATCATTGATTAAGCTAGCTAATTTAAAGTTTAACGCACCGCTTTGTCTGGTGCCATCTATATCCCCTGGCCCCCTTATTTCTAAGTCTTTTTCTGCAATTACAAATCCATCATTCGTATCACACATGATCTTAAGTCTTTCTCTGGCCTCTCTGCTTGCTTTTACGCTACTTAACAAAATACAATAACTCTGTTCTGATCCCCTACCAACCCTACCTCTTAACTGATGTAATTGAGATAAACCAAATTTCTCTGCACTTTCGATCACCATCACCGAAGCATTGGGCACATTTACGCCCACTTCTATGACTGTAGTACCCACTAAAATTTGTGTATCGCCTGATTTAAATCGATTCATATTTTCAGATTTTAAATCATTGGGCATTTTGCCATGTACCATACTAATTTTATAAGTAGGTTCGGGAAAAAAGCTTTTTACTTGCTCATAACCTTGCATCAAATCTTCATAACTCAACTTCTCACTTTCCTCAATTAATGGATAGACATAATATGCTTGACGTCCTTTTTGAATTTCTGATTTTACAAAATCCATAACCGACGCCCTAGATGTCTCATATCGATGGACTGTTTTAATTGGCTGTCTTCCTGGTGGTAATTCATCCATGATACTATAATCCAAATCTCCATAAGCTGTCATAGCCAATGTTCTTGGGATAGGTGTCGCAGTCATCACCAATACATGCGGTGGAATAGATGCCTTTTTCCAAAGCTTCGCTCTTTGCTCTACTCCAAATCGATGTTGCTCATCAATTACAGCCAAACCAAGACACTTAAATTGAACTGGATCTTCAATTAAAGCATGTGTGCCAACCACGATATGAATCCTATTTTCTGCCAATCCTTTTAAGATACTTCTACGCTCTGAAGTTTTAGTACTTCCTGTAAGTATCGCCACTTCTACTGGCATCTCCTTAAGCAGTTCAGTTAAGCCGGCGTAATGTTGTTGTGCTAATATTTCGGTGGGCGCCATTAAACAACTTTGAAATCCATTATCGGCTGCAATGAGCATGGCCATTAAAGCAATCATCGTTTTTCCGCTACCCACATCCCCTTGCAGCAATCGATTCATTTGATAACCCTTGGCCACATCCTGTCTAATTTCTTTGATGACCCTTTTTTGCGCACCTGTTAATTCAAATGGTAAGTAGTTATTGTAAAAGTCATTGAAATAATCTCCTACTTTTTCAAATATTTGACCTTTACTATTTTTATGTCGATCTATTTTAATTAGATTCAATCTTATTTGAGCGATGAATAATTCTTCAAAAATCAATCTTGATAAGGCTTGCTTATAATGTGCCTGACTTGTTGGAAAATGTATTTGTCTATATGCCTCCCATCGGCCCATTCTATCCATTAACAAATGTGCAGGTAAGTTCTCTGGCAAATCTCGTTCACTGATCTGTTGGAATAAAACCTGGGTAAGCTTTCCTATTTGTTTGCCATTCAAACCTCTCGATTTGAGTTTTTCAGTGGAACCATAGACTGGCTCAAGTAATGATTTCTGAGCCATTGTATGTGCCACAAAAGGTTCGATCTCTGGATGGACTATTTGAGGTTTGCCATTAAAAAAGCCCAATCGACCAAAAACCAGGTAGGTCTGCCCTTCTACTAAATTTTTTTGTACATATTGAATACCTTGAAACCAAGCCAATTCCAAATTGCCTGTTTCGTCTCTTAATTGAGCTACCATCCTTTTAGAACGCTTTTCCCCAATTGTTTGAAATCCCAACAAGACCCCCTTTACCTGAATAAAGTCCATATCTGGGGTTAAATGACTAATAGGTGTAAGCTTTGTCTTATCGACGTGGCGATGTGGAAAATGCTGTAATAAATCACCAAATGTGTAAATATTGAGCTCTTTTTTTAGCAATTCTGCCCTCAAAGGGCCCACCCCCTTTAGGTATTCAATTGGACTGGATAAAAGAGAAGCTAAACTCAAAGGTTTTTTTTTAAATTCAGCACAAATATCCCAAAAAGATGGCAAAAAATGGGGTCTTGATTCATTATCTTCGCACAGCTATGGAAAAGGAAATCGTATTGAGTGGAATTAGGCCTACTGGCTTTCTTCATTTGGGAAACTATTTTGGAGCGATGCGCAATTATGTACGCATGCAAGATGAATACAATTGTTATTTTTTTGTAGCCAATTGGCATAGCTTGACCACCCATCCAGATACCAAAACTTTACAACAGAGTGTATTGAGAGTGGTGGCAGAAAACATTGCTTGCGGATTGGATCCTGAGAAAGTAGCACTATATGTACAAAGTGATGTACCAGAGATTGCTGAATTGTATCTGTATTTAAATATGTTGGCTTATAAAGGGGAGTTAGAAAAGACAACCACTTTTAAAGATAAAGTGCGCATGCAACCAGAAAACGTAAATGCTGGATTATTAACTTATCCAGTTTTACAAGCTGCTGATATTTTAATTCATCGTGCTGTTAAAGTTCCTGTTGGGAAAGACCAAGAACAAAACTTAGAAATGGCTAGAAATTTTGCCGAGCGTTTTAATCATCGTTATGGTGAGACTTTCCCACTTCCCTATGCATTTAATTACAATAGCGAATTAGTAAAGATCTTAGGATTAGATGGAAATGGCAAAATGAGTAAGAGTGAAAATCAAATGACCACTTTATTTTTAGCTGACGACGATGAATTAATTCGTAAAAAAGTGATGAAAGCAAAAACGGATCAAGGACCATTAACTCCAAACTCAACAAAACCTGATTATATCCAAAACTTATTTACTTTAATGAGTTTAGTAAGTACGGCTGATACAGTTAAGAAATTCGAAGACGATTTTAATAATAGCAGTGAAGGCAATTGTATCATTAGATATGGTGATATGAAAAAGCAATTAGCAGAAGATATGGTTAACTTTATTAACCCTATTCGCACTAAAGCTGCAGACTTACAAGCAAACAAAGATTTACTATTAAAAATAATTCATCAAGGAGCAGATAAAGCAAGAGCAAGTGCTTCTGATACATTGACTACTGTAAGAAAAGCAGTAGGCATGGAATACCTTTAAATCACCAGACTAATTACAACTACACATAAAAGATTATGGCAAAAACAGCAACTAAAAAACCAAAGCACGTAGCAATCGCTGGTAATATTGGCGTTGGCAAAACAACTTTAACCGAGTTATTAAGCAAACACTACCGTTGGATACCTCAATTTGAGGATGTTGACCATAATCCATATCTCATGGATTTTTATGACGATATGCCAAGATGGAGTTTTAATCTCCAAATCTATTTCCTACATGGAAGATTGAATCAGATTTTAGAAATTCAAAAAGGAACTGAGACAATTATTCAAGATCGAACAATCTATGAAGACGCCAATATTTTTGCACCCAACTTACACGAAATGGGCTTAATGAGTAAACGTGATTTTGATAACTATTATAGCTTTTTCAATACGATTAAATCGATGGTGCAGCCTCCAGATTTATTAATTTATTTGAAAGCATCTGTACCTACCTTGGTTTCTCAAATACAAAAAAGAGGAAGAGAGTATGAAGAAAATATCCGTTTGGATTATTTAAAAAGATTGAATGATTTTTACAATAAATGGATTGACAATTACACTGAGGGGCCTTTATTAGTAATTGATTGTGACAAAATTAAATTTGGAGAATCAGAAGAGGACTTAGGTCATATTATTAGCAAAGTTGATAGCACTTTATATGGTTTGTTTTAATGGATGATTTTGATTTTTTTAATTTTAACGCAAGATAGATGCAACAAATAACACCTCAAATACTGGAGCAAATAAAATCCATTGTTGGCGCAGAATACGTTTTCACAGATGCAGAAAGTTTTGAGCAATATGGTAAAGACCATACTGAAAGATTACATTATAATCCTGCTGTTGTTGTAAAACCTAGAAAGCCAGAAGAAATTAGCGCTTTATTGAAATTAGCCAACACGCATCTTATACCTGTAACCCCAAGAGGTGCTGGAACTGGTTTAAGTGGAGGTGCACTTCCACATTTAGGTGGATTAGTGATAGCTATGGAAAGATTCAATTCCATATTAGAAATTGACGAAAGAAATTTACAAGTGACTACAGAGCCAGGGGTGATCACAGAAGTCCTTCAAAACGCTGTAAAAGAAAAAGGCTTATTCTATCCCCCCGACCCTGCTAGTAAAGGCAGTTGTTTTATTGGTGGCAATATCTCAGAAAATTCAGGAGGACCTAAAGCGGTTAAATATGGGGTCGTGAAGGACTATGTTTTAAACTTAGAGGTGGTGCTTCCAAATGGTGAAATCATTTGGACAGGTTCGAATATTTTAAAAAATGCAACAGGTTATAATATCACTCAGTTGATTGTAGGAAGTGAAGGTACACTTGGAATAGTGACCAAAATAGTTTTAAGATTAATACCACATCCGAAGTTTGATTTATTAATGTTAGCTCCATTTAACAGTTTGGAAAAAGCAAGTGAGGCTGTAAGTGCAATTTTCAGAGCTGGCATTACACCAAGTGCTATGGAATTAATGGAAATTGATGCAATCACACTTGCTTCAAAAATATTAGATAGCACAGCCATTCCACTTACTGAAGGTTTAGCTGCACATTTAATTATTGAGGTCGATGGGAACAATTTAGATGTATTAATGGGTGAAATGGAAGCTATTTCAGAAGTACTCTCACAGTATGAAGCGGGTGAATTATTTTTTGCTGATGATGCTCAACAAAAAAATGAACTCTGGAAAATAAGGCGTAAAGCCAATGAAGCCGCAGTGATGGCAGGCTTTACAATTGAAGAAGATACAGTAGTTCCAAGAGCCGAACTGCCCAAATTAATAAAAGGAGCTAAGGCACTCGGTGAAAAAAATGGATTTAAAGTCGTATGCTATGGCCATGCGGGTGATGGAAACCTACATATTCGAATCAACCACCCTACAATAAAAAATAGCCATGGAAATGAGGAGATGACGGCTATTTTGAAAGAACTATTTGCTTTAGTACACGACTTAGGTGGTACCATCAGTGGAGAACATGGAATTGGATTGATTCAAAAACCATACATGCATGTTGTTTTCAAAGATGCTTCACTCGAAATCATGCGAGGTATCAAAAAGACTTTCGATCCTAATCATATTTTAAATGCTGGTAAAATATTTGATCTATCCTAGATGAATAAATCACTATTACTCATTTGTTTATTATCGATATGTTTTTCGTCAATCAAAGCGCAAGACATCATCAAAACAACACCTGAACTCAATGCACGCCCATTATTTGTTGGTGGTAATATTGTATTAGGTGGCGGTTCTGGCTGGTTTCAGTTTGGTGTTAACCCAGAAGCGTATCGATATATCAACCAATGGATAGATGTAGGCGCTTCGGCGAATCTTTTGTACTCCGCGTCTAATCCAAATCTTATATCTAGCACCAAAACAAGGAGTTTTCAATTTGGAATGGGTTCATTTATTAGAATTTGGCCTGCTGAGCGCTTCTTTCTTCAAGTACAACCGGAATACAATTGGAATTGGACCAACTTAAAAGATATGAGTACCAATAATGAAACTTCTGGTGCTTCAAGAAAAGTTCGTTATAGTGCAGAGAGTATATTAGCTGGAATTGGTTATGGTAGCAGATCAGATAACGGTATGACTTATTTTACTTTGATGATTGATCTTTTAAAAAATCCTAATTCACCATACAGAGACGGATATAATCGTGCTGATCCATTCGTTAAAGCTGGGTTTGCCTTTCCTATTCGCTCAAAAAAATAATCGCATCCATCACTTCTTTTGCATCCGATGCAATGGTGATTCTATTGCGCCAATTATCATACATGAATCCTTCAGCATGCATATGATCCATCAAGGTAATTAAAGGTGTGTAAAACCCTTCCCAATTTAAAATAATCACTTTTTTTTGATGAATATTTAAATTATTCCATGTCAACATTTCAAATAATTCGTCCATTGTTCCCATGCCTCCCGGAAGGATAATTGCTAGGTCTGCCTTATCGTAAAGTATCTTTTTACGGTCATGCATCGTTTCGGTGACGATTAATTCAGTCAACCCCTCATGCTGTGCTTCCCACTCTAAAAGTAATTTTGGGATGACCCCTAGCACTTTGCCATTTTTAGATAAAACTGCATCGGCAATTGCACCCATTATGCCTTTACCTCCGCCACCATAAACCAGTTGAATACCGGCTTCACCTAATGCATTTCCTAATTCAGTAGCTTGATGCGTATAGCCTAGTTGATTCCCTGATTTAGAGCCACAAAAAACGGTTACGGATTTAATTTTCATAGTTTGAACTGAATTAAGATCTATCACAAAATAATTAAAAAAGTCAAAGATTCTCACTACTTTGCCTCATCAAAATGACACAAAATTAAATTATGAGCGCAACAACCCTTTTCATTTTCGTAATTCTTTACTTTTTAGTATTGTTAGGCGTAGCAAAAATTACAGGAAAGAACAGTAATAATATGTCCTTTTTTATTGGTAATAAAAATAGTAACTGGATGTTAGTTGCATTTGGTATGATTGGCACTTCATTAAGTGGTGTAACTTTTGTAAGTGTTCCAGGTGCTGTAGGAAAAGATGCTTTTCATTATTTACAAATCACTTTGGGATATCTAATTGGCTATATTGCTATTGCTTATGTTTTGCTTCCAATCTATTATAAACTGAATCTTACTTCTATTTATAATTATTTAGAGAATAGATTGGGTTTTAGTGCTTACAAAACAGGCGCTTCCTTTTTTATTTTATCTAGAACACTTGGCGCAACTGCTAGATTGTATCTAGTAGTGAAAATTTTACAATATTTTATCCTTGACAATTTACATATTCCATTTTGGGCAACCACTTTGGTCATTCTGGTTATGATTCTTTTATATACCTACGAAGGGGGCGTTAAAACGATTGTTTGGACAGATACACTTCAAACATCTGGCATGTTGATGGGCTTAATCATTTGTAGTATCTACATATTATCTAAACTAGATATGTCTGTAATAGAAGGATTGACAGCGATGCAAAACCAAGCTCTGGTAGACCAACCAACAATGCATTTAGCAGATATTTTTAGTATGGATGTCAATAGTAAATCTTTTTTCTTGAAACAGATTATTGGTGGAGCTTTTGTCACTTTAACCATGACAGGACTTGATCAAGAAATGATGCAAAAAAACATCTCTGTAAAAAACTTAAAAGACGCTCAAAAAAACATGGTCACAATTGGTTTTACCATGTTGATTGCCATTAGCCTATTCCTTTTCTTGGGTGGCTTATTACACCTATATGCAGCAAAAAATAATATTACTGCAACTGGAGATGATCTATTCCCAACGTTGGCTTTAAACCATATGCCACCTTATTTATCAATCATTTTTATTCTTGCATTGATCTCTGCACTTTTCCCAAGTGCAGATGGTGCGATCACCGCTTTAACCTCTAGTTTTTGCATAGATATTTTGGGGTTACAAAGAAATAAAAATTGGTCAGAAGCACAGCAAAAGCAAATACGACAAAGAACCCATTTAAGTTTTGCGTTGATCTTTTTGATCATGGTGATGGTTTTTAAATGGATCGACAACAAAAGCACCATCGATTTGCTTTTAAAGATTGCTTCCTATACCTATGGACCATTGTTAGGTTTATTTGCTTTTGGTATTTTAACAAAAAGACGCCTTAAAAACGGATTAGTTCCCGTGATCTGTTTTTTGGCACCAATCCTTTGTTTAGTATTGGACTATTTCCAAGCTCAGCTATTTGGAGCTTTTCGTATTGGCCAAGAACTTCTGATTATCAATGGGCTAATAACTTTTGTAGGATTATGGCTCATTTCAAGCACTAATAGCGAAAAAAATTAGACATTTGCAGCATGGATTTCATTCAACCTGCTGCCAATGATTATGTAGAGCAATTTAGTGATGCTACTCCGGCTTATTTAAGGGCAATGTACGAGCAAACTAAATTGAGCCATCCCCATGCTCATTTACAAAGCAATTGGAACCAGGGAGGCTTTCTGAGCTTTTTTAGTAAATTGATTGCCCCTCAACGTATTTTAGAAATTGGCACTTTCACTGGTTTCAGTACACTATGCTTGGCAGAAGGCTTACCTAAAGATGGTATGCTGCATACGATTGAGCTAAGGCAAGAAGACGCAGATACTGCAAGAACATATTTTGATTCCAGCATCAAAGGCAACCAAATTATTTCACATGTTGGTGATGCTAAAGCGATTATTCCTGTGCTTAGAGAAAAATGGGACCTCGTATTTATTGACGCAGATAAGACAGGATACATTGAATATGTAAAATTAGTTCTGCCCATGCTTTCTGAAAAAGGAGTGATTATTGCTGACAATGTTTTATTTCATGGGCAGGTGTTTGACAAAAAAATTACTGGTAAAAATGCCATAGCAATCCATGCATTCAATGAATTTATCTTACATCATACTGGTCTTGAAAAAATCATGTTGACTGTAAGAGATGGATTAACCTTGATTAGAAAAAAATAATATGAAGCAAACAATACTCATACTCAATGTATTCTTGTTGACCACATTCAATGGATGGACACAGAACAATAAAACGACCATTGCTTATATTGAGCTCTACAAAGGCATAGCTATGAAAGAAATGAAGCGAACCGGAGTACCCGCATCTATTACCTTAGCACAAGCAATTGTTGAATCTAATAGTGGAGAAAGTAATTTAGCAAAAAACTATAATAATCATTTTGGCATTAAATGTAAATCAGACTGGACAGGAGCAAAAGCATACCAAGATGATGATGCGAAACAAGAATGTTTTAGAGCATATGAAACAGCTGAACAATCTTTCAAAGACCATTCCAACTTTTTAAAAAGCCGACCCAACTATGCTGATTTGTTTTTATTAGATCCAGTGGATGACACTGCATGGGCATTTGGATTAAAAAAAGCAGGTTACGCGACAGCTGCTGATTATCCAAAAAAATTATTAAAAATTATAGACGATTATGAATTAGCTCAATATAATTTTCCTGAACTAGCGAATGAAATTGAGGAGGAAGAAGCAAGCGTCAAGACGCTTGCTGATGCGCCACTAATTAAAACAGCTTCCGATACACCCGTAATCAAGACGCTTGCTGATGCGCCACTAATTAAAACAGCTTCCGATACACCCGTAAACAAGACGCTTAATGATACACCAGTAAACAAAGTGCTTGCTGATACGCCTAAAAGCTTGAATAAACCAGCTGGTATTGTACAACTTAACACAAGCAGCGCTACCCCATTAACCCCCACAAAACAATTAAGTGCCGCAATAAAAGAAGATGAATTAAAAAAGGATACGCTCACCGCTATTCAAGTTATTCAAAAAGAAGTCCCTACAATTGCGCAAAATGATAAAATAATTGAGCACCCAATTAACCAACCAATTGAGCCAAGTTACAACTATCCAGAAGGTAGATTTAGGGTCAATCAAGTACCCGCAATACTTGGAAAGAAAAATAGATCCTATATAGAAATTGCAATTGAGTACAATTTACCATTGCACAAATTATTCGAATACAATGAGATTGAAGCTTCAATTTTACTTGATAGAGACCAATTGATATTCTTGGCTCAAAAAAAGAAAGAGGGCCGCCAGCCATTTCATATAGCTAAGTACAACACAACTTTACATGAAATAAGCCAATTAGAGGGAATCCAGTGGAGTCAATTGAAATTATACAATCCTAATTTAAATGAAAATATTAAAGAGGGAACTCAAGTACAATTGATTAAAGCAAAAGAAAATACAACAACTACTATAAAAAAGGACAACTCATTATTGTTCAACAAAAAAAATAAAAAATAAAGCAAATGTCAAGTATTCAAATTTTAGATAAAACTTTTGTCCCCTATTTAAGTGAGACAGCAATTCAGGAAAAAATCACCGAACTCGCTGATCAACTTAATAAAGATTATGCAGGGAAACGTCCAATTTTTTTATCCATATTAAACGGCTCATTCTTATTTACTGCAGATCTATTCAAACAAATAACAATAGAAGCAGAAGTGAGTTTCATCAAATTAGCATCCTATAAAGGAACTAGTTCTACTGGCAATGTGATCACTGCAATTGGATTAGACGCCAACATCAAGGACAGACATATCATCATCTTAGAAGACATTATTGATACGGGCAAAACATTACATCATTATTTGCCTCAATTAGATCAAATGCAGCCCGCTTCAGTTAAAATTGCCGTGTTATTAGATAAAAAAGAAGCCTTACAATATCCAGTAAAGATTGATTACGCATGCTTTGAAATCCCTAATAAATTTGTGGTAGGTTATGGCTTAGATTACGATGGATTAGGTCGAAATAGCAAAGCAATCTATCAACTTCAAGCATAAAAAAGGGACAATGTACATTGTCCCTTTTTTTATTTTTTAACCCTATTTAAAGGCTTCTTTCACTTTATCATAAAAACTTTTCTCTCCTTTCACGGGTTTTGGTTTGAAGTTATCACTTTCTTGCATTTTCTCTAATGCAGCTCTTTCTTCGTCACTCACTTCTTGAGGTGTCCAAATATTCACATGAATCAATTGATCTCCTTTTGCATAACCTTGCACTTCTGGGAATCCTTTTCCTTTTAATCTAAATATTTTACCACTTTGTGTTCCAGCTGGTATTTTGATCTTTGCACGTCCATCAATGGTTGGCACTTCAACACTTGTTCCAAAAATAGCATCAGGTATTGTGATGTATAAATCAAAAGCAACATTCAATCCATCTCTATGTAAGAATTCATGTGGCTCTTCTTCGATCATAATAATTAAATCCCCTGAAGATCCACCTCGCTCACCAGCATTACCTTTTCCAGACATGCTCAATTGCATTCCATCCTGAACGCCAGCGGGAATATCAATTGAAATAGTTTCTTCACCATACACCCTACCTTCTCCTTTACATGAAGTACATTTCGCAGTAACAGTACTTCCTTCTCCATTACAAGAAGGACAGGTATTTACTGTCTGCATTTGACCTAAAAAAGTATTGGTTACTTTCCTCACCTGACCAGAACCTTTACAAGTTCCACAGGTTTGTATGCTTGATTTATCTTTTGCACCATTACCGCCACAAGTTGAACAAAGTACATGTTTTTTAACTTTCACTTGTTTATTCACTCCGTTGGCAATCTCTTCGAAATTCAATTTTAATTTGATCCTCAAGTTACTACCCCTCTGACCTCTTGCTTTAGCTCCGCCTCTTGATCTACTTTGTCCACCGCCAAAAAAACCTCCAAACATATCATCACCAAAGACATCTCCAAACTGACTAAAGATATCATTCATGTCCATTCCACCACCATAACCACCATTCCCCCCGCCTGTTCCTGGACCAAAAGCTTGATGACCAAAACGATCGTATTTAGCTTTCTTATCTGAATCGCTTAAAATTTCATATGCTTCTGCAGCTTCTTTAAATTTTTCTTCAGCTGCCTTATCTCCTGGATTTCTATCAGGATGATATTGCATAGCAACTTTGCGGTAGGCTTTCTTTATTTCATCTGCAGATGCGGATTTGCTCACCCCTAAAACTTCGTAAAAATCTCTTTTTGACATAATAGTTTGTTTATTTACCTACCACCACTTTTGCAAAACGAATTATTTTATCATTCAGATAATATCCTTTGGTCACTTCATCAATTACTTTCCCTTTTTTAGCTTCGTCAGGCACTGGCACTTCTGTAATGGCTTCATGTAACTCCACATCAAATGCTTGATCGATGCTTTCCATTGCTTTTAATCCTTTAGCATGCAATGTTGTTCTAATTTTATTAAATACCAATTGGATACCCTCTTTTTGCACTGCAATATCATCTGTTCCATTTAATTGTTTCTCTGCACGATCACAGTCATCTAATACATCTAATAGTGAAACAATCACATCTTTACCCGCTGTTTGGATAAGATCCACACGTTCTTTAGCTGTTCTTCTTTTAAAATTCTCAAATTCTGCCATTAAACGTAAATATTTATCCTTTTGGTCTGCCAAATCCGCCTTCAACTGATCTAACTCACTTAAGGGTGCTGTTTCAGTCTCAGGTGCATTTTGCGCCTCATTTTCAGTCTCTACAACGGTTTCTTGCCCTAATTGCTCTTTATCTTCCATATTTATCTAATTGTACTCTAATGCACGCAAATATATTGCCAAAGCAATAAAAGAGCAAAATTGACATAATTGGGTCTTAAAATGAACAAGTTGTCACTCAATCTGTCCCTATCTTTGCCAAATGACAAAGGTTTACCTGAATAAACGCATTACACCAAGAATTTCAATGGGGCACCCATGGATTTACAATAACGAAGTGGATCGTATCGCTGGCACAGTTTCCCCAGGTGATATTGTGGAGGTCTATTACTTTGATGGCCAATTGGCTGGCAGAGGGTATATCAATCCTGGATCTCAGATTATGATCAGGTTACTGACGCGTAAAAGAGATAATATAGATGCTTCATTTTTTCACCAAAAAATCAGCGAAGCTTGGGCGTACAGACAACAGCTAGGTTATACTGAAAACTGCAGATTGGTTTTTGGTGAAGCTGATGGGTTACCAGCACTTATTATTGATAAGTTCAACGATTATTTTGTTTTACAGACTTTGTCATTGGGAATTGAAAAATGGAAAACGGCGATCGTAGATGCCATCAATGATATCTTTAAACCAAAAGGGATTTATGAAAGAAACGATGTGCCAGTAAGAGCATTAGAAGGATTGGAACAGAAGAAAGATTTTTTATCTGCCCCATTCCCTACTGAAATTATCATAAAAGAAAATGGATTACAGTTTTATGTAGATATTGAGCATGGACAAAAAACTGGTTATTTTTTAGACCAACAAGACAATCGTCGTGCAATACAAAATATCGTAAAAGGTGCAGATGTATTAGGTGCATTTACTTATACTGGTACGTTTGAAATTCATGCAGCACATTATGGTGCGAAATCTGTTTTGGGTATTGATATATCTGAAAATGCTGTAGCTCAAGCAAACAGAAATGCTGCATTAAACCAATTGGATCACATCGTTAAATTTGAAGCGATGAATGCATTTGATGTCCTTAAAAACTGGGGTAAAGAAGGTAGAAAATATGATGTGGTGATGTTGGATCCGCCCGCATTTACAAAAAGCAGGAACAGTATAGAAAAAGCAGTTACAGGGTATAAAGAGATTAATTTAAGAGGAATGAAGATGATCAACAATGGAGGCTTTTTAGTGACTTCCAGTTGTACCAACCTGGTAAGTCCTGAATTATTCTTAGATACGATCTATATGGCTGCTAAAGATGCAAAAAAAAGAATTAGACAGGTGACTTATCAAACTCAATCAAGTGACCATCCAATTATCTGGGGTATGGAGAATACCCATTATTTAAAGTTCTTGATCGTAGAAGTTTGTGACAGATAAATTGAAAAACTAGCAAGACCCAAAAAGGGCCCAGTGGGCCCTTTTAAAATAATTAGAGTTCTTCTTGCGTTTTTTATATTCTATAAATAAACTAGCAAGAACCAAAAAGGATAACGTAAACGTTATCCTTTTTTTAAATCATTGGCCTTTAAATCTTGTAGGTTTATATTCTATAAAACCTAACAAGATCCAAAAAGGGCCCACTGGGCCCTTTTAAAATAATTAGAGATCTTCTTGCGTTTTTTATATTCTATAAAAAAACTAGCAAGAAGATAAGTTTCAGTTTAACTTATTTAATGTAGTTTGAATTGCTTCAAAGTTTGGTAAATCTCCTGGTGTTGGGCAAACTTCTGCATATTGTACCACTCCATTCGCATCTATTACAAATGCTGCTCTCTTACTTACTCCTTGCATTTCAAATGCTGGGAATGTTTCATACAATACATCAAAAGCAGTTGCTGCAGCCTTATTGAAATCACTCAATAATGGGAAATTTAACTTTTGTTCTTCTTTAAATTTACCTAGCGCAAATAAAGAGTCTACAGAAATACCATATACCTGCGCATTGGTTGTATTGTATGCTGCAATATTATCTCTTACACTGCATAATTCAGCTGTACAAACACCTGTAAAAGCAAGTGGGAAAAATAAGAGCACTACATTCTTTCCTTTAGCATCTGCTAAACGAACTTGGTTTTTATCTGTATCAAATAAAGTGAAGTCAGGGGCATTTTGTCCGATAGTAATTGGCATAAATATTTATTTTATAAGTTTAACAAATCAAAAGTAAAAGTGTTTATTGAGACATCCATTTTTTTAAAGAAAATTAGTGTTTTATTAAAGCTAATTTTTCTCTTTTCGATAATGCTTCTACAGAATCCATCAAAACTTTTAAATCCATGGGGTGTTTATCCAAATAGTCCATTGTAGCATAAAACTGAACGCGATCAACTTTATTCAAATCAAATACGCGTTGGTAATATTTAGCCTTTTCTAAATTAGGCTGAAAACTAGTATCTGTCTGTGTTTGTCTTGAAAGATATTCATCCGCTTGCATCAATTGCCATACAGTTTGCTGCATCTTCTCCATAGGCAACAATTGTACTTTTGGTTGTTGATTCGTATCGCAGGCAATGCAACATAAAACAGCAATAAGCATTAGATTTTTCATTCAAAATAGGCTTTATACTTATTAATATTTGCAATATCTATCGCTGAAACTGTACTCATTAATTGTTTTTTTGTAGCCCTATCTGCATCAGCGAATAAGCCAGTTAATTCGGTTACCCTGCCCTGCATAAAAATAGAGATCACCATTGAATTTACATTGTCTTCATTCAATTCTTGCAGACTCATAAGTGCATTAATAATCGTTACCTTGGCTTGTTCAGGCTGTTCAACCAATTGATCAATCCCTTTTCTATAATAAGTGTAAATGATCTCGTGTAATTTATCAAACCCACTTTTAGTTAGATTGTCAATCAATATGAAACGATTTCTTTGACCATCATAAGATTTCCACCCACTAATCCCTGAGCCATCTGGAGCATTGTACACAATATTCAGTGCTTTACTAAAATAAGGCGCTCCACCATTTTTAGAAAACGAATCATAATCTAAACCCAAAATAATATAGACGTAATAAGCTAACGTAGCCGTTAAATTTGCTTCTAATGCATCATTTCTTGCCACATTATTTTCATTGAATTCAATAGGTTGTCCAAGTTGATATTTAAAAGTGAAGTTAGCATCTTGCATATTCAATAATGGCGTCGTGTAATTGGCACGATATACAGGCCTATTAGCCACAATACTTAATTTGGCATTGTATACTCCAGGGCTAACAACAGACTCAATTGTAATATAAAAACTACAATCAATTTTTTCCTCTTGTGTAAACAAATCTGTTGTCCATTTTCTTTGATTGATAAAATCCTTTAATTGCGTTTGAAGTTGCATAAAAATCTTTGGATCAACTTGATTGTCTACTTTATTGGTTTGCAAACTGACTACGGCAGCTAACTCCTGCGCGCTCAGCATTTGCATAGACGTTAAACACATTAAAATGATCGTAATCTTTCGTAAAAACATGTCAATTTGTTTTATCCCCCTAAAATACAAAAACGTCCCGAATCATCGGGACGTTATATACAATTACTTCTATAATACTAGCGGAATAAATCTGATTCCTCGTTCTTACGGTGGTATATTTTATCATCGATAAATTCAGCAGTTGCTAAGATAGCAGGATTGGGCATACGCTCATATGCTTTTGAGATTTCGATTTGTTCTTTATTCTCATGTATTTCCTCCAAACTATCTGTATGACTTGCAAATTCTTCTAATTTAGAATGCAATTCTTCTCTAATAGAAATATTGATTTGATTTGCTCTTTTTGCAATGATAGCAATAGATTCATACAAATTGCCAGTCTTTGATTTTAAGGCCTTCAAACTTTTTGTTTCTACAACAGCAGGTGTGTTAGCACCCATATGTCTTCTTAATTTACTCATTTTATATTATTTAAATATTGATCAGTTTGTTTCTTAATTTTTTTTGCTTCAGCCATCAATGGGCTATCACTAAATCTGTCTACGAAATCATTGTATTCTACAATCACTTTCTCAAAACGCTCTTTTTGCTTGTCAATAAAACTATTTTCTGCAAATTTGAAATACGATTTCAAAGTCAACAATTTATACTTATCAGCTTGCTTAGCATCTGGGAAATAGTCAGATAATAACCCATACGAAATTGCAGCTGCCCTGTACAAAGCAAGGTCATAATACAATGTAGCTGTTTTATAATCTTTTAATTCGAGTTTTGCCCTACATGCATCAATTACTTCTGAAGCTTCCTTCACCCTAGTGCTTGTTGGATGCGCATCAATAAATGACTGCATTAATGACATTGCCCTATTCGTAGTTGTTTGATCCAATTCTGCTTTTGGAGAACGTTTAAAATAAGTATATGCTCTCATGAATTCAACTTCTTCTGCTTTAGAAGAATTAGGGAAATACTCCATAAAAGTTTTATAAATATTCTCTGCATTTTCATAATCCTTATCATAATAATAAGAATTCGCATACATCAAATACAATTCCTCATAACGAGGTGTACCTTTTACGAATTGAATCACTGATTCAAAGAGCTGTTGCGCGTTCGTGTATTTTTTTTCAGCATAATATTGTTCTGCCATTTTAATCTTATAGTCTGTATCCTTGTTCTTCAATACTTTTTGAAACTTTGAAGTACAAGCATTCAAGCTCAAAACCAGGCAAAATAATAAGATGATTCTATTCATACAGGGAGGCAAAATTAACTAATATTCAGCAAATTAGAGCTAAAAACATTACGAAACAGCCTATTCAAGTTAAGAAATACCTAAAACTAGTTTGAATATCAATATTTTAGGCTTAAATACAAAAATGCCCTCCACAATTGGGAGGGCATTTCATATCCATTGAAGGCGATAAAAAACTATCCGTTGTTTTCGTCTAATTTAGCTTTGATTTCAGCTAATGCGCCTAAATCACCTAAAGTAGATTTCTCCACTTTGCTTTGAATAGATTTTACTGCTTTTTTAGTTTTCTCTGTTTCTTCCTTTGCTTCTTTTTTAGCTACTTCCTTCTCTTCTTGGATATTTTGCTCCCAAATTCGAGCATGAGAAACTACAATGCGCTTTTCATTACGATCGAATTCGATCACCATGAATTGAGCAGTTTCTTCTGCTTGTACTTGTTTGCCATCTTCTTTAGCTAAATGACGGTTAGGTGCGAAACCTTCTAAACCATAAGGCATTTGAACGATAGCACCTTTATCGTCTTTACGAACGATAGTACCTTCGTGAATAGATCCAATTGCAAAAGTTTCTTCTAATGCATTCCAAGGATCTTCTTCTAATTGCTTATGTCCTAATTGTAATTTTCTATTTTCTTTGTCGATGTTCAAGATAATGATATCGATAGACTCCCCTACTTTCACATACTCAGAAGGGTGATTGAAACGCTTCAACCAGCTTAAGTCGCTGATATGAATCATTCCACCAATTCCAGACTCTAATTCAACAAATACACCATAAGGAGTGATGTTCTTCACTAAACCTTTGTGCTTGCTATTTTCAGGGAATTTGTTATCAATTGCATTCCAAGGATCTTGTGTCATTTGTTTAATGCTCAAGCTCATCTTACGTGCATCTTTATCTAATGTAACCACTTTCGCTTCATGCTCGTCTCCTAATTTGAAGAATTCTTTTGCATTGATTGGTGTGTTTGCCCAAGTGATTTCAGATACGTGCACTAAACCTTCAACACCTGGTTGAATTTCTAAGAATGCACCGTAATCTTCAATGTTCACTACCTTACCTTTAACTACACTACCTTCAGCTAAATCGCCTGGTAATACATCCCAAGGATGAGGAGTCAATTGTTTTAAACCTAAGCTGATACGCTTCTTATCATCATCAAAGTCTAATACAACCACTTGAATCTTTTGATCCATCTTCACCACTTCACTTGGGTGTGAAATTCTACCCCAAGAAATATCAGTGATATACAATAAACCATCTAATCCACCTAAGTCCATAAAGGCTCCGAAATCAGTGATGTTTTTAACAACACCTTCTAATACTTGACCTTTCTCTAATTTACTCATGATCTCTGCACGTTGTGCTTCGATATCGCTTTCAATTAATGCTTTATGTGATACTACGGCATTCTTAATTGTTTCGTTAATCTTAACAACTTTGAACTCCATTGTTTTTCCTACAAATTGATCATAATCTGTAACTGGCTTCACGTCAATTTGAGAACCTGGCAAGAAAGTTTCCATACCAAATACATCAACGATTAATCCACCTTTTGTTTTGCTTGTCACTAATCCAGTAACAACTTCACCAGTCTTATGAACTTCCATTATACGCTCCCAAGCACGATAGATACGAGCAGACTTACGGCTTAAGTGAAGATTACCATCACGGTCTTCTTTCTCTACTACCATTACCTCTACAGTATCACCAGTTTTAACACCATTGGTGTCACGGAATTCATTCAATGATACTAAGCCGTCACTTTTAAAACCGATGTTTACAACCACATCTGTTTTTGTTAAAGCAACCACCAAACCATTCATGATCTCTCCGTCATTAATTTGTACAAAAGTGTCATCATACACTTTGTCAAACTTTACTCTTTCGGCTTCAGCATAATGACTTACATTACGTTTGTCAACGCTCCAATCGAAATCGTCGTGTGCAGTTTCTACTACCACTTCAGGTGCTTTTGTTGTCGCAGTTGCTTCAGTAGCTGTAGCGCCACCGAATTCCTGAGCGTCTGCGTTTAGGTTTTTTGAAAATAGTTTCATATAAAAATCCGGTGTTTTTGAACCGGAGGGCAAAGGTAGGATAAATGGCAGAAAATTGCATCAAAAAGCCCTAAAAAATAAGGTAGACACTATTTATAACTATTTGATTTTCAATTAAAAAATCCTATTGACTGATGTGCTGTGCAGCAATCCAGCCAGATGTCCATGCATGTTGGAAATTAAAGCCCCCAGTAATGCCATCCACGTCCATCATTTCGCCGGCAAAATGTAAGCCTGGAATCAATTTGCTTTCCATCGTATTGGCGTCAATTTCTGCAAGATCAACTCCTCCACAGGTAACAAACTCTTCCTTAAATGTTGTTTTTCCTTTGATTGCCAAAGACATTCTGGTCAACAATTGAATGAGTATTTGTTGTTGGACATTTTTTAAATCTGCCCATTTTGTTTGATGCGCTATGCCAGATTCCGTTAATAAATAATGCCAAAGTCTTTGTGGCAAATCAAATGGATTTTTAGAACCAATTGCTCTTTTACCTAAATCTTGTCTAAAATTCATCCACTCTAATCGCAATGAATTCTCATTGTAGGTGGGCACCCAGTTGATTAAAATATTGCCTTCATAATTTGAAGCAGCCATTGCACGCGCACACCATGCTGATAATTTAATTGCAGCAGGCCCACTAATACCCCAATGCGTAATCAACAAAGGCCCTTGTTCGATAAATTTCTCACCCTGCCATTGAATGCTTGCTTGTTCTACTGCTAAGCCCATCAAGGTCGTGATTTTTTTATCGAGCACATTGAATGTAAATAAAGAAGGAACAGATGGTATAAAATGGTGTCCTAAAGATGCTATCCATTTAAAATTTTCCGCTTTCACAATACCACCCACCGCAAAACAAATTTGATCCGCTTGAATTATTTTTTGATTGCCACAAACCAATTCGAAAGCAGGTTTTTCTACATTTCCTTTTGAAATCACATGAACCACTTCATGATTTAATAGTATTTCAATTTTATATTGATTTACTTTTTTCATAAAGCATGCAACGATTGTTTCTGAATCATTCGTGACCGGAAACATTCGTCCGTCTTTCTCTGTGTGTAATTGAACGTCGTTTTTTGCAAACCAGTCTATTGTGTTTTGTGTTGCAAATTGGTAAAATGATTTCTTTAAAAAACGTTGTCCTCTAGGATATTTTTGAATTAAGTTCGATACTTCTGGACATGCATGTGTCACATTGCAACGGCCTCCACCACTCACACGAACTTTGGAAAGTAATTTAGATGTCTTTTCAACTATAGTAATTTGCCAATCAGGATGTAATTCTGCAATTTGTATCGCACAAAAAAAGCCTGCAGCACCACCTCCAACCACTACTATATTTTTCTTTCCCATGATTCAAGTTTACTACATTTTAACGTAGCAATTCGATTTAAAATGCAATTAATAGTAGGATGAGTTTAAATTAATATTGGCTTTTTCTGCAGCTTCAATAATGCTGAAGTCAGATAAAATGAAAGCTTCATTTTTTTTGACACAAACATCGTGTTCAAAATGCACGGATGCTTTACCATCTAGTGTTTTTACTGTCCATCCATCTTCGTCTGTAAAGACTTTATGGGTACCTAAATTAATCATTGGTTCAATTGCCAATACAAGATTTTCTACCAGTTTCATGCCTGTACCTCTTTTGCCATAATTAGGCACTTGTGGATCTTCATGTAAATTTTTACCTAATCCATGTCCCACCAATTCTCTGACCACACCATAACCATGTTTTTTTTCTGTATGTTCTTGTATCGCATACCCAATATCTCCTACTCTATTATTCACGATCGCTTTTTCTATTCCTTTATACAAAGATTCTTTGGTCACTTTCACTAATTGTAAAAGTTCTGGAGCAACTTCTCCTAAAATAAAAGTATAAGCATGGTCTCCATGCCAGCCGTCTAATACCACACCTAAATCGATAGACACAATATCTCCTTCTTTTAATGCTGTTTTATTGGGAAATCCATGCACAACCACATCATTCACTGAAGCACAGATATTGTGCGGATAGCCATGGTAATTGTAAAAAGACAAAGTGGCTTTATGGTCTTTTACAAACTCCATACAAAATTGATCAATATCAAGTGTCGTCATCCCTGGCTTGATCACTTTTGCAACCTCAGTCAATGTTTTACTCACCAATAAGGCTGCCTCTTTCATGAGCCCCACTTGTTCTTCTGTTTTTGTATATATCATAAAAACTTGATTCGTTGCTAAAAAAAACAAACCTGTCTTTATAGGACAGGTTTGTAAAGATCATTATTGAATAAAATTACATACCTGTAATTGGAGATCGACCTTGAACACGACCCGTGCTCATTAATCCATCATATTGACGCATTAACAGGTAAGTTTCGATTTGTTGTAAAGTATCCAAAATTACACCCACCATGATTAATAAAGATGTACCACCAAAGAAAGTACTGAAACCTTGTGTTACACCTAATTTTTGAGCAAATCCAGGCAGGATACCAACCAATGCTAATAAGATAGCACCTGGTAAAGTAATTCTGTCCATTACTGCACCAATATAATCAGTGGTTGGCTGACCAGGCTTCACACCTGGAATAAATCCATTGTTACGCTTAAGGTCTTCTGAAATTTGCTTAGGATTAAAGATCAAAGCAGTGTATAAGAATGTAAATCCAATCACCATGACAGAGTAAATTAACATATACCATACATTGCTATGGTCATTGAAAATTCTAACAATACCTTGTGCTGAATCGATGTTTGTAAATGACACTAAAGTTGGCAAGAACATGATTGCTTGTGCGAAGATGATTGGCATTACACCAGCACTGTTCACCTTTACTGGTAAGAACTGACGCGCTCCACCTACTTGAGCACCACCAATCACTTGCTTTGCATATGTTACAGGGATCTTGCGAACACCTTGTACCAATAAAATCAAGCCCATGATAATGGTCACTAAAATTGCCACTTCAATTAAGAAAATCAACAAACCACCACCACCTTTTTGGCTCTTAGAACCAAATTCCATGATGATTGATTGAGGCAAACGAGCCAAGATACCCACCATGATGATAATAGAAGTACCGTTCCCCAATCCTTTATCTTGAATCTTCTCACCCAACCACATTACAAATAAAGTACCTGCAGTCAATGTGATGACAGTAGAGAACCAGAAATAATCTTTATAAGCAGGAATCAATGCATCTGCATAACCTGGACTGTTTAAATAAGCAACATAAGCACCTGCTTGGAACAATGTAACAATCACTGTTAAATAACGTGTCCACTGATTAATTTTGTTTCTTCCGCTTTCTCCTTCTTTTTGAATTTTTTGTAATTGTGGCACTAAAATGGTCATCAATTGCATAAAGATGGAAGCAGAGATATATGGCATGATTCCCAAAGCTAAAATAGAAGCTTGTGAGAATGCACCACCAGCGAAAATATCAAAAATGCCTAATAAACCATTATTGCCGCCTGCTTTTTGAGCTGCTTCAATTGCTAATGGATTAATTCCAGGTAAAGTAATTTGTGCACCTATTCTATAAGTTAAAACGAACAACAAAGTCACTATAATCTTAGATTTTAGTTCATCGATTGCCCAAATATTTTTTAATGTATCAATAAGTTTTTTCATCAGAGTTTAATTATGTGCTTGGCCCTTTAAATTAAAAAGACGCACTGTGAATGCGTCTTGCAATATACTAAAAAAATTTAGATTATTTCGATGGTTCCGCCAGCTGCAACGATCGCTTCTTGCGCTTTTTTACTTGCTGCGTTTACTCTGAAATTGATCTTCGTTTTTAATTCGCCATTTGCTAACACTTTTACTAAATCAGTACGACTGATCAAGCTATTCATGTATAAGTTTTCTGGAGTGATTTCAGTGAATCCGTATTTTTCAATCAATTGATCTAATTGACCTAGGTTGAAAACTACATACTCAACACGGTTGATATTTTTGAATCCACGCTTTGGAACCCTACGCTGAATTGGCATCTGACCACCTTCGTGTGCCATTTTGCTCTTGTAACCAGCACGAGACTGACCACCTTTGTTACCTTTAGTAGATGTACCACCCTTACCAGATGCTTCACCTCTACCAATTCTAATTCCTTTGTGTACTGAACCTTCTGCAGGTTTTAAATTGTGTAATTTCATTTTGATTGATTTTTACTTTCGGGGAATCTCCCCTCGCTTTATGAATTAAGAAGGATCGTTTATGATGCGATTTCTTCTACTTTTACCAAGTGGCTTACTTTATTCACCATGCCTAAGATTTGAGGTGTTGCCTCAACTTCTTTAGTAGCATTCAATTTTCTAAGCCCTAAAGCAATCAATGTTTGCTTTTGACGCTCTGATCTATCGATGCCACTTTTTACTTGGGTAATTTTTATCTTTTTCATCTTGAATTATTTATTGTAGTATTTGAATAATCAATACATTGATTATCCGTTAAATACTTTTGATAATTTAATGTTTCTTGTTTTAGCAACCTGAACTGGTTCACGTAACAAACCTAAAGCTTTGATCGTTGCTTTTACCACGTTGTGTGGGTTAGCTGAACCCAAGCTCTTTGCTAGGATATCCGTGATACCTGCGCTCTCTAGTACAGCACGCATGCTACCACCCGCAATTACACCCGCTCCGTGTGCAGCTGGCTTAATCATTACTTTAGCAGCACCTTCTTTAGCCAATTGCTCATGAGGAATTGTTCCGTGCATGATAGGCACTTTTACCAAATTTTTCTTCGCATCTTCGATCCCTTTAGTGATGGCTTCTTGCACTTCTTTAGCTTTACCTAAACCTTGACCAACCACACCATTTTCATTACCTACTACCACTAAAGCGGAGAAGCTAAAAGTACGGCCACCCTTTGTTGTTTTAACTACGCGGTTGATTGAAACTACTTTTTCTTTTAGTTCAACATCAACTGCTGCTTTAACCTTATTTACGTTTACTTTAGACATGATTTACTATTAGTATTTTTATCGAATTAAAATTGAAGTCCACCCTCTCTAGCACCATCTGCTACGGCCTTAATTCTTCCGTGGTATAAATTACCACCTCTGTCAAATACACAAGTAGTAATATTAAGTGCTAAAGCTTTTTTTGCAACTGATTGTCCAGCTAATTTAGCTTTTTCAATCTTTGGAACTTTTTGTGCTTCGATATCTTTTTCTCTTGAAGATGCTGCTGCTAAGGTTACCCCGTTTACATCATCGATCAATTGGCAATAAATATCAGCGTTACTTCTGAATACAGATAAACGAGGTTTCGTTGCTGTACCTTGTACTTTCTTACGAATTCTATATCTGATCTTTTGTCTTTGAGCTAATTTACTCATATTGATTATTTTTTAGTCGAGCGATGCTGCCGCTCGTCGTGATTTTTTAATGTTTATTTACCTGCTGCTTTACCTGCTTTTCTTCTTACGATTTCATCAGAATATCTTACACCCTTTCCTTTGTATGGTTCTGGCTTACGTAATCCTCTGATTTTTGCAGCAACTTGTCCTAACAATTGCTTGTCGGCACTTTCTAAGAAAATTTTTGGATTCTGTCCTTTCTCAGTAGTAGTTGAAACAGTCAATTCTTTTGGAACGTCAAATATGATATTGTGAGAGTAACCTAAAGCTAGATCTAATACATTACCTGTATTGGCAGCTTTAAAACCCACACCCACTAATTCTAATTCTTTTTTGTATCCTTCAGTTACACCTTTCACCAAGTTAGCAAGTAAAGAACGGTATAAACCGTGCATTGCTCTGTGGCGAATTTGTTCTGTTGGACGTTTTACAATGACTTCGTCAGCACCAACTTCAACAATGATATCACGATCAACTTGTTGTGTTAAAGTACCTTTTGGTCCTTTAACTGTTACTACTGAATCTTTCACCGTAATAGTAACCCCTGCTGGGATTGCGATTGGTTTTTTTCCTATACGAGACATAGTCGATTTTTTATTTTTTTGTGAAACTTAGTTGTTTTCAGCCCCGACTAAAAGGCTTAAATGCATACTAAGTAATGAATATTATTTTAAAATTATTTATGTTCTATTAAGAAATAGCACATAAAACTTCTCCACCAACATTATTTGCTTTCGCTTCTTTATCGGTCATTACACCTTTAGAAGTAGACAAGATAGCAATACCAAGACCACTACTTACTCTTTTAATATCAGCAGGTTTAGCATAGTGACGTAAACCTGGACGGCTGATACGCTCTAATGAACGGATAGCAGGTTGTTTTGAGTTTACATCATACTTTAAGGCGATCTTAATCAAACCTTGTTTTGTATCATCTTCAAATTTATACTTCAAGATATAACCTTGGTTGTATAAAATTTCAGTAATACGCTTTTTTAAATTAGATGCAGGGATCTCAACGATACGGTGACCAGCCATTTGGGCGTTACGTATTCTTGTTAAGTAGTCTGCTATTGGATCTGTTACCATTATTAGTATTTTAAATCTGTTCTAAATGTTGTTTGTTTCAGTATTCAAATGAATGAACTTAAATCAATCGAGAATTTTACCAGCTTGCTTTTTTTACACCTGGAATCATTCCATTCAAAGCCATATCGCGGAACATATTTCTTGAAATACCGAAGTACCTCATATATCCTTTTGGACGACCTGTTAATTGACAACGGTTCTTTAAACGAACTGGTGATGCATTTTTAGGTAATTTATCTAAACCTGCATAATCATTAGCAGCTTTTAATGCAGCACGCTTTTCAGCGTATTGTTTAACAGTTGCTTCGCGCTTTCTTTGTCTAGCTTTGACAGATGCTCTTGCCATAATTCTATTTTAATTAGTTGTTATCTTTTTTAATGTTTTTGAAAGGCATACCTAACTCTTTCAACAATTCATATGCTTCTTCATTGGTGTTAGCAGAAGTCACAAAAGTGATATCTAAACCAGTAATTTTATTTACTTTATCAATATCAATCTCTGGAAAGATGATCTGCTCTGTGATACCCAATGTATAGTTACCGCGGCCATCGAAAGCCTTGTCACTAACACCTTTGAAATCACGCACACGTGGTAAAGAAACTGCAACTAAACGATCTAAGAATTCATACATCTTTTCTCCTCTTAAAGTTACACGAGCGCCAATCGGCATACCCTTACGTAATTTAAAGTTAGAGATGTCCTTCTTAGATAGAGTTGGAACTGCTTTTTGACCAGTGATCATCGTCAATTCTTCAACAGCGATATCTACTAATTTTTTATCATTTACTGCACCATTCACACCACGGTTGATGCATATTTTTTCTAATTTAGGAGTTTGCATTACAGACTTGTAACCAAACTTCTTTGACAATGCAGGTACTACTTCCTGAGCGTACTTAGTTGCCAATCTTGGAGTGTATTTTACGGTACTCATTATTTAATTACCTCCCCTGATTTTTTTGAAATTCTAACTAATTTTCCTGTCTCTCTTGAACGCTTCACTTTTGCTGGTGCGCCTGCTTTAGCATCCCATAACATTACATTGCTAATGTTGATAGAAGCTTCCACTTTAACGATACCACCTTTTGTATTTGAAGCAGAAGGTTTTGTGTGTTTAGTTGCGATGGCAACGCCTTCTACAACCACACGACCTTTTTCTACATTCACTTCCAATACTGTGCGAGGCTTTTTTAAATCCTTATCATCTCCAGCAATAACGACAACGCTATCGCCTTTTTTGATGTTGTATTTGGGTTTGAATCTGTTACTCATAATTATGTATATTTTATAACACCTCAGGTGCTAATGAAACAATTTTCATGTATCCTTTGTCACGTAATTCACGAGCAACTGGTCCAAAGATACGCGTACCTCTTGGCTCCTCTGAATTATTTAACAATACAACTGCATTGTCATCAAAACGGATATAAGAACCGTCTTTTCTACGCAATTTGTTTTTTGTACGAACGATCACTGCTTTTGATACAGTACCTTTCTTAATACCGCCCGCTGGAATGGCATCTTTTACAGTTACAACGATGGTATCACCAATCTTTGCAAAGTCTTGTCCGCTATTACCAAGTACCTTGATACAAAGTACTTCTTTTGCGCCGCTATTATCAGCTACATTGAGCCTACTTTCTTGCTGAATCA
>JACCDH010007540.1_pt1 | contig 59287 bp, 57 predicted proteins | sample 7442481 | NCBI WGS metagenome assembly JACCDH01 (sample SAMN15323433, study PRJNA562643) | freshwater metagenome | isolation source: river surface water | place: USA:Blue River Watershed | collected 2017-08-15
GCGTGGAGTTTTTTGCAGCAGATGTAGGTAAATTCCTTAGAGAATACCCTGATTTTCAAGGCAAAATCAAGCGCATTATGCTCGATCCGCCGCGCGCTGGCATTGCACCCAAAACACTCCAAAAAGTGATTGCGCTCGATGCAGATAGCATCGTGTACATTAGCTGCAACCCATCTACCCAAGCCCGAGACGCTGCTACACTAGCCGATGCGGGTTATGTGCTCGAAAAGTATGCGCTCGTCGATCAATTTCCGCACACCGGCCACATCGAGGCCATTGCCAAATTCAAAAAAGCATGAAAGTAGAAGTACTTGCCATTGGCGACGAATTACTCATCGGACAAACCATCAATACAAATGCCGCCTGGATCGGACAAGAAATGGCCAACAGAGGTTTTCGCGTACAGCGCAGCCTAACTATTGCCGACGAGCCTCAAGCCATTATCGCCGCTTTAGATGGCATCATGCCCAACACCAACTGCGTGATCATCACCGGTGGGCTCGGCCCCACCAAAGACGACCTCACCAAATATACTTTAGCCAGTTATTTTGACAGCCCGCTAGAAATACATGAGGCTACGCTAACTCAAATTGAAGGTTTCTTCGCCAGCCGCAACAAACCTATGCTAGAGGTCAATGTGCAACAAGCAGCTTTACCCACAAAAGCGACCATCCTCAAAAACCGCCTCGGCACCGCTGCAGGAATGTGGTTTGAGCACCATAAGGTCATTTTTATTTCTTTGCCAGGCGTGCCTTACGAAATGAAAACCATCATGACCGAAGAAGCTTTTCCTTTACTTGAAAAGCTTTTTGCAGGCGCAACACTCTACCACAAAACCATGCATACACAAGGTATTGGAGAGTCCTTTTTAGCCGATCAAATTGCCGATTGGGAAGACCGCGTGAGAGCAGCCGGCTTAGGCTTGGCCTATCTTCCCGCTCCCGGTATGGTGAAGCTGCGCCTGAGTTCCTACACCGGCGACGAAAATGCCGCGCTCATCGATCGCTTTTTTTCGGAATTAGAAGAACGTATTCCGGCACATATTTTTGGCTACGGCGAAACCACCCTTGAAGCCGCTCTGGGCCAACAACTTTTAGCAAAAAACGCCACAGTAGGCACGGTAGAAAGTTGTACAGCAGGTTTACTTGCCCAACATATTGCACGCATATCTGGCGCCTCGGCCTATTACCAGGGAGCGCTGCTTACCTATTCAAACGTACTCAAAGTCAAGATTGCTCAAGTAGATCCGTCTATTTTAGAGCAACATGGTGCAGTGAGTGAAGCAGTTGCCTTAGAAATGGCAGCCAACGGACGCAGGCTTTTGGGTGTAGATTATTGTTTATCTACAACCGGAGTAGCTGGGCCAACTGGTGGCAGCGCTGAAAAACCTGTCGGTTTGGTCTGGATTGGTTTGAGTGGCCCGAACGGCACAATTGCTCGGCAATTTCAGTTTGGAGACAACCGCGAACGCAACTTGGAAATGACCACATTGAGCGCCATGAATTGGCTGCGTCACTACCTCAAGACCAACTAGGGTACATAAATTTTTGCAACTGTTCCTGCGCAACGGATGATGTAGAATCCGGACGAAAGCGCCGTTCCGTTGATTTGTGAAACGGTCGTTTGTAGCAGTAACTGACCAGATAACTGATAAATCTCCACTTCTTCTTGAGGGGAGGAACCTTCAATCAATACCAGGTTATGCTCATCAATAGAAATAAGAAGGCCTTGATTTTCTTTTTGCCCTTCTAGTCCGACTAAATTATATATCAATTCAACATCATCTATAAGTACCTCATCATTGGCACTACCGCCGCCAGGAATATGATTAGTGGTAAAGGTCAAAAGGATAAATTTAGGCGCCAAGCCCGTATTTACAGTGTAATTAAAGGGAACTGAAAAGCGAGTCCAGGTATTGTTCGTCGGGGAAAACTGAAAATCTGCATCGGCTACAACAAATGGATCTGACGCGGCATTCAGTGGGTCCTGAACAGCAAATTGATCGTGTATGATGGCATGAATACCAGCTTTTTCACTTGGAGCTGCAGTGTAACGTGCCCAAAAAACGATGGAATCAGGCGCTTGTGTGAGCGATTCAGAGAAAGCGGCATCGTTTAATACCGAATAATTGTAGTTATCTGGACTACTCAAGTTAGAACTTCCCATATTCATGCGACCTGTTGTCAAGACACCGTTAGCCATTATTCCCAACGTACTTTTGGACCAGATCCTGGCACAATAACTACCCGTAGCGCCCGGTCTTACATTTGTTGAGCGCTCGACTTGTTTGGATGCAAACGCCGCAAAACTACCTGTTGCCGTCTTGAATGATGACCAATTAGTTGGCTCTTCTTGATTGGAGCCTAAGTTGTCCCAGTTTTCGAAACCGGCATTGCCAATTTGTTGTGCCTGTAGGGTTGTAGTCAGTAAGATTACGGATAGGAAGTGTGCTTTCATAGGAATGGTTTACAACAAATTTAACATTTTAGGTAACTTTACCAAATGATACTAAAGCCAACTTTGCCCGTCATGGAACACTTCTATACCCTTCAAGGGGAAGGAAGTCACAGCGGAAGAGCAGCCTATTTCATCCGTTTAGCAGGTTGTGATGTGGGCTGCGTGTGGTGCGATGTCAAAGAAAGTTGGGACATCTCTCCCAATCAATACCTCAGTATCGAAGACATCGTTGCGGCCGTTGGGCAAACACCTACTGATTTTGTAGTCATTACGGGTGGTGAACCTACAATGCACAACCTCTCTGAACTCACAAGCGCCCTCCATTCCAAAGGATACGAAATTGCCATCGAAACTGCCGGAGTACACCCTCTCCAAGGGCAAATCGATTGGTATTGTTTCTCGCCAAAAAAATTCAAGGCCCCCATTGCCGAAGCCTACACGCTTGCCCAAGAACTCAAAGTGGTTATCTCGCACCCTTCAGATTTCGAATGGGCAGAACAACATGCCGCTAAGGTATCGGCATCTTGTGTACTCTACCTCCAAACCGAATGGGAAAAGCAAGATCGCTTTCTGCCCCTCATTATCGACTACATTAAACGCAACAAAAAGTGGAAAATCTCGTTACAGACGCATAAATACATGCAGATTCCATGAGGTTTAAACAGTTATTGCTCTTCATTTTCTTCTTTGCTCTTCAGACGGTTTTTGCACAATTCCCCTACTCGAGTACGAGTAAAAAAGCCATCAAGCTCTTTGAAGCAGCGCAAAAAGCACCTACAGAACAACGCAATCCGCATACAGGTGCGCCCAACTATGAGCAAGGTATACAGCTGTTGAATACCGCGCTTGTCAAAGATCCCAACTTTTGGGAGGCCTACTTACTGAAAGCTGAATTTTTAGAATACCAACGAAAATACGCCGATGCAGCAAGCGCTTATCAAAAAGCTTTAGAAATAGACCCCACCCACAGCATCAGTGGCAACACCCATTTTTTTCTAGCTATCTGCCAACTTACCATTGGTAACTACAAAGAGGCTTTGCAAACCATCGATATCTATTTAAGAAATCCGAATGCCAACGAAAAATTCCAAGCGCAAGCTTATCAAATCAAAGCCAGTGCGGAATTTGCTATCGCAGCCATCAATAATCCCAGAGCCTTTGAACCACGCAATGTCGGCGAAGGCATCAATACGCCCTACCCCGAATATTATCCTACTTTAACTGTTGATGGTCAAAACTTACTCTTTACCAGAAGATTACCACATGTCAACGAAATGGGTGCCCAAGATGAACAAGAAGATTTCTATATTTCCAATTGGAATGCTCATTCATCACAATGGGCGCTTTCTAGCCCTATGCCGCGCAATATCAACACCTCTTGGAACGAAGGTGCCCCTACAATATCCGGTGATGGCAAAACCATCATTTTTGTGGCTTGTACTGATCCATCCGGCACGAATTACGGAGACAACCGCACCGGAAAAGGTTCTTGCGACCTTTTCATCACCCAAAAAATCAATGGCCGCTGGACTACTCCGGTCAATTTACCTGGAAGTGTCAATACGGCCAATTGGGAGACTCAACCTTCTTTGAGTGCAGATGGTCAGACACTTTACTTTATTCGTGCAGTAAGGACCAGAGAAGGCCGAGCCAATAGCGATATTTACGTAGCGTCTCTGCTTGAAAACGGAACATGGTCTGAAGCTCAAAGACTGCCTAATGTCATCAATACGCCGTCTAACGAAGAATCTGTGCAAATTCATCCCGATGGCACTACTCTTTACTTTGCTTCTCGCGGACACATCGGCCTTGGCGGCTCGGACTTGTTTATGAGTAAAAAAGATACCAAAGGTAATTGGGGCAAACCCGTCAACCTTGGCTATCCCATTAATACGCGCTTCGATGAAAATTCCTTGCTCGTTTCTGCACAAGGAGACATCGCCTTTTTCGCATCAGACCGACAAGGTGGTTATGGTGCACTTGACATATACACTTTTGAACTCCCCACAGAACTACAAGCCGTACAAACATTTTACTTTGAAGGCACTGCTTTTGATGCCGCTAGCAACAAAAAACTCGCGGCACATATTGAGCTCACAGACCTTTCTTCAGGGCAAAAAGTCTTCGACGGTATGGCCGATGCTTTTGACGGAAAAATTACACTGCCTTTGCCCGTCAATCAGAGTTATGCCGTGCTCGTCAACCATCCGGGTTACCATCCTTTTTCACTCAATTTTGATTTGACTAACCTGGCGGGCGCAAAAAGTTACCTGCTCGACATGCCGCTCAATCCGCTGAGCTCTACGGCAGAAAACGTCCTCAATAACGTCTTTTTTGACCTCGGTAAAGCTACCCTCAGGCCAGAATCAAAAATAGAATTACTCAACCTCAGCAAATACTTGCTCAAAAACCCACAACTCAAAATTGAAATCCAAGGCCACACAGATAGTAGAGGCGATGCCGCAAAGAACCTTCTTTTGTCAGAAGCGCGCGCTAAAGCAGTTTATGAATTCTTAATACAAGAAGGCATCGCCGCTAGCCGACTCACATACAAAGGCTTTGGCTCCACCCAACCTATCTTCAGCAACGCTGCAATAGCCAATTTAAGCGAAGCGGCTCAAATAGAGGCGGCACACCAGAAAAACCGCAGAACCTGTTATAAAATAGTACCATGATCCCATTCTTAAGACTCATTCGCGTCAAAAACCTCCTGGCCATCTTATTTGCCATGCTTGGTGTAGCCTATTTTCTACACAAGCAAAATCCTTTTGTGGTTATTGACTTTCATCCGTTCCATTATGGATTGTTGATCTGTTCTACCCTGATTATTGCCGCTGCCGGACACATCATCAATGACTACTTTGACCTCAAGGCAGACCGCATCAACAAACCAGATGCGCTTGTCCTCACCAAATACATGGCCAAACGCTGGGCTATCTTAGCCAACTGGATCTTGAATATCCTTGGTTTCTTGATGGCTGTTATCCTGTCTTGGCACTACGACACACTTCTTTTTGTATTTGTGCATTTATTGAGCATCAATTTACTTTGGTTTTACAGCGCCTATTGGAAACGCAAATTGGTCTTGGGAATCGTTGTACTCGCCGCCTTACCGGGGTTGGTCTTGTTTTTATCGAGCTGGTTTTTTCAGGTGCTCAATGAACGCCACGACCACTTCTCCTCTTATCAAGAAGCAACTTGGTCTACTTTTTTGGATTACCGCTTCATTTATTTTGTAGCAATCTGCGCATTTTTCATCAACCTGAGCAGAGAAATCATCAAAGACATCCACGATATCCCTGGAGATAGCCTTATCGATGCACATACCATTCCGCGTCAAATTGGCACGCAAAAAGCGACACTCTTAGCGCTCTTGATTCTCCAACTTCCCGCTGTATTTTATCTGATTCTCAAACTGATTTCAGATTTTTCGCTGCCAAGTTTGTATACCACTGCTATTTTGAGTCTGCTCGAGGGTTTATTTTTACTGGGTATTACAGCGTATTTTCTTGCTCCCAATATACTCACCAAGTATTTGCGTTGGCTGCCCACCATTGCCTTGATTTTAGGTCTGACTTGTCTATATTTTTAAAATGAAACTAGTACTCGGATCCGCTTCGCCAAGAAGAAAAGCATTGTTAACCGAACTCGGATTTGATTTTCGGGTTCTCACTGCCGATGCAGACGAATCTTTTGACCCTTCTTTAGGCCCTGAAGAATTAGTATTGTCTATTTGTAGAAAGAAAATTGCGGCCATATGGCCACAACTCTCACAGGGAGAAAGACTCATCTGTGCAGATACCATCGTTTACCTAAACGGTGAAGTTTTAGGCAAACCAACGAGCAAGGCTGCTGCTATTGAAATGATTCAAAAATTATCGGGTCAAAGCCATGAAGTGTATACCGGGGTCGTGATTAAAGATGAGCAAGGAGAACATCAGCTCGTAGATTGCACTACCGTACGCTTCCAAGAACTCAAGTTGGCAGATATCCTACATTATGTGGAAGAGCACCAAGCAATGGACAAAGCGGGTTCTTACGGCATTCAGGACTGGATTGGACATATCGGCGTCGTAGAAATACGCGGTTCGTATACCAACGTCATGGGCCTACCAACCCAAAGACTTTACCCTTTCTTGAAAACTTTAAGTTGATTTTTCAAGATATCTGAACACAAAAAAAAACCGCAGGAGAACCTGCGGTTTTTTTGTACTATACTATTGAGCTTGGTCGCTCTATTCTTTTTTAGAGTTTGACTCTGAATTCAACCCTGCGGTTCTTAGCGTCTTTGACTTCTTGGTCGTCGTCTTCACTGATTTCTGCACTTGGCATGGTATCTGACTTGTAAGCCTTCACGATGCGCTCTTCAGTAATACCGTTGTTGGTAAGGTACTTCACTGCCGCTGCAACGCGCTTGCGGTCCATGTCGAGGTAATCTTCGTTTTCGGCTCCTGCTTTGATTTCAAGACCATCGTTGTGACCTTCTACTTCTAAGATCATGGCTGGATTGGCGTTCATTTGAGCAATGATGAAATCGAGGTTAACACGGGCATTTTCTGTTAAGGAAGTTTTACCCGCACGGAAATAAATGGTTTGCGCAGCAATCTTCTTTTCTGTGTTCATTTTGTCGTTGATTTCTGGCGTTTTGTCAAAAACCAAAGTGGAGAAGTTATCTTCAATTTTTGGTGGCTTTGCATTGAAGCAAGCACACTCCGTAGGGCTATCTACCAAACGAACGATGATGTTGTCGATGTAGTAATAGGCGTGTGTTAACGGATCTGCCTCTGCGTCTTTTGGTTTCTTGACCGCTTGAAATTGTGTTTTGTCATTGAGGTCGAAGTTTCCAATGGTGATGTATTTTTCATCACCTTTAGCTGTATAGGTATTGCATACTTTCTCCCAACCGAAGAAGCCATTGTATACTTTATTGACTTGGGCTTTCATGACGTGGTCACCTGCCATGTAAATGGCTCCGGCCTCGCCGTTACCTGGCGCATCTTTAGAAAGATAAGCTCCAAGGTTGTTGCAAGCAAATTTAGACGACTCACTTAGTGAAACCGAATATTCAATACAATATGTAAGGCCCTTTTTAAGCGTGACGGGCTCTTTACCTTGCATCAGTTGAATGGTGATGTAAGAGCGTTCACCTGCGAGTTTACCAGGTTTGTAGGCAACAATACCTGCATAGACGTTACCGCCATTTTCGGTTGTTGGCTCTTCGGAACCGTAAATATTGACAGGAACACCGATGTCACCCGTTCCAGATTTTGAAAATAAATCGGCTTTGAGTTCGGTTGGCGAGCTAATGCCTTTACCGGCTGCGTCTATGCCATTGAGTTCAGTGAGGTCTTCGGAAGCGCCTTCAAAAGTAATGTTCACGATTTCTTTCTCGTTGGTTTTTTTGCCTTTTTGAGCAAAAGCACCATGTGAGAGGGCTAGAATTGAACAAGCAACTAAAATGCTACGAATTGGCGTGGTTTGTAATTTCATAGTTTTTAACGGTATTTATAAATACTTTGACCATTTCTGGATCAATATCGGGATAGACTCCGTGACCCAAATTTACAATATGTCTTTGACTTTTAAAGGAATTGAGCATTTTTTTGGTTTCTTGCTCGATCAATTGTGCGCTACCATAGAGTACACAAGGATCTAGATTCCCTTGTAAAGTCTTTTGCTCCTGAACCAAACTTCGTGCCACAGGCACTGACATGTTCCAGTCGAGGCCGATGGTGGTGCAGGGCAATTGTGCAATTTCAGGTAAAGAGGCAATTGCACCTTTAGAGAAGACGGTGAGCGGCACCTCTTGAAGTGCTGTACAAATTTGCTCAATGTAGCGCAAACCGAATTCGAGGTATTGGTCTTCGCCGAGGATCCCTGCCCAGGAATCGAAAAGCTGCAGTGCATCGGCTCCGGCGGCAATTTGCCCCTTGAGGTAGGAGATGGTAACGTCGGTGATGCGTTGCAAAAGTTGATGTGCGAGCAACGGTTGGGTATAGAGTAATTTTCTGGATTCACTGAACGTTTTGGAACCACGGCCTTCTACCATATAGCAGAGGATGGTCCAGGGAGCGCCGGCAAAACCGATAAGTGGTACGCGACCACCAAGGCCAGCTTTGGTTTGCTTTAAAGCTTCAAAAACATACCACAGGCGGTCTTGGACATCGACAACAGCGTCGAGCTGATCGAGCTGCGCTTGCGTGCGGATGGTGTTTTCAAACCAAGGTCCCTTCTGTTCAATCATTTGATACGGCAAGCCCATCGCCTCTGGAATCACTAGAATATCCGAAAAGATGATTGCGGCATCTACGCCGAGTAAATCTACGGGTTGGATAGTGACTTCGGTGGCGAATTCGGGTGTCTCGACGAGTTCTTTAAAGCCCGATAATTTGGCTCTGACGGCGCGGTATTCCGGGAGGATTCGGCCTGCCTGACGCATGAGCCATACTGGATAGCGCTCGATGGCCTCGCCACGGTGCGCACGTAGAAATAAATCGTTTTGAATCATCTGTGCAAAGGTACGCAATTACCATTGAATTTCGCGCGCGCCAACCATGCGTAAAAACGCATTTGTTTTACTGAAGTGCTTGCAGCCAAAAAAACCGCGGTATGCAGCCAATGGAGAAGGATGTACTGCTTTTAAAATCAAGTGCTTACCAGCGTCGATATAGTCCGCTTTGGACTGGGCTTTGGCGCCCCATAAGATAAAAACCACTTGCTGTTTTTCAGTGGCAATTTGTTGAATTACCGCGTCGGTAAACTGTTCCCAACCCCAATTTTTATGGCTATCTGGTTTCCCTTCTTCGACCGTAAGTACAGCGTTGAGCAGCAAAACGCCTTGTTTTGCCCATTGTTCGAGATTGCCATTGGGTAAATCGGGTAACTGTAGGTCGGATTTCCTTTCTTTAAATATATTTTGCAAGCTCTTTGGCAGCGGTTTGACAGCTGCTGAAACAGAAAAGCACAAACCATTGGCGTGACCTTTGGTTGGATACGGATCTTGACCGAGGATAACCACTTTTAATTGCGACACACTACAAAATTGAAAAGCACTAAAAAGTTGGGCTCTCGGAGGAAAAATTTGATCCGGATTTGACTCATAGGCCATTTCTACCTTGGTCAGCAATGCATCAAAATAGGGCTTTTGAAGTTCATTTTGAAGCAGTTGCTGCCAATCTGATGGAAGCGTATCGTTGCGCATTTATTCAAGGTCAATGAGGGCCACCCAAAGTGAAATTTTGCCGTTGTCCATGCGTGGCCATATAGGTCTCACGCGCCCGTCATAGGCCGCGATGCCTAAATAATCGCCGAAGAAAACCATTGGGCTCGGCGTGAAGGGCTGCGCGGAAATGCGCTGTTCTTTAAAAGTTTGACCGCCGTCAGTGCTGGTGGCCCAAATGACGTCTGTACGGTTGTCTTCGAAACGCCTGCGGTCGTAATAGACAAAATGGAGGTCGCCGCGCACGGGGTCTATGGCCATTGAGGTCAGGAATTGATGCTGGGCTCCCTTGTCTTGATTGACTTGAATCGGCGCCGACCATGTGGTGCCACCATCTGTCGATTTGAGCAACCAGACATCGGTATTTGCTGTACCGTTTCGCTGATCGCACCAATTGAGGTAAAGGGCTCCGTTATTGGGGCCACCGCTCAAATCAGACATTAAAAAAGGTAAACCGTTGGCGCGGTAGATACCCGGGATTTGGATGTCCCAACCGCCGACGTGATCGGCAAGTTTGCGTTCTTCGGACAACCAAGTGAGGCCGCCGTCTGTAGATTTCTGAAACATGATGCCGCGCGGGCCGGTCCAGCAGACATAAAGCTCTCCATTGGGACCGAGCGCAGGCACGGCGCCCTCTACGGTGTTGTCTCCATCGAGGCAATCGCCGCCAAACTTGGATATCCTCACGGGATCTGACCAACTTTCACCTCTGTCAATGGACTTTGAAAAGACAATGATCGAGGTGTCTTTGGGGTCGGGAGAGTCATAGGCGTCAAATTGCGTCCAGGTCATGTAAAGCACATTTGTTTTGGGATCGATGACCACCCAATGTTTGTCTTGGACTTTTGTACCGTTGGGCTTTGGAAAAGATCCTTTTGAAAATTGACCCGGCTTGTCTGATACCTGACACACGATGCGATCTAAGTGGCTTCCTTTGTTGTAATCACTTAAGTGAAAGTAGTATAAACGACCGCTGTTGTCATATTGCAAAACCGGATCGCCATAGACCCCATAAGGGCTCTTGAGTGCACTTGATTTCCAAGTTTGGCCGCCATCGATAGAAAAGTGATAGCCCTGTAGTACGGTTCCGGCGGTAATTTCTTGCGGATTGCGCGGATTAATGGCAATTGAAGGTTCGCATTCGTTGAAGGCATATTTGGCTGCAACAGGCGGAATTTGAATGTTTTGAACAGGTTGAGCTAGCAAACCTGGGGCGAGGAGGCTAACGAAGCCAATAAAGAAGAAGTGGCGCATTTGCATCCTTGATTTGAAGTGAAAATTGAGGTTTGGCAAAGGTTTTCATGGCACATTTTGTCGTGAAGACCTTTCCATCTCTAGCCAATAACAATTCGATTGTGGCACCAGGCTGGAGGTTATTGTATTTGTTCTCCAGAGCGGCTTTATCGATTCTGTAGCCGTCGCAAGCAAGGATTTCGTCGCCAACATTGATTCCGGCATCCTCTGCAGCAGAGCCACTGCGCACCGTACGCACTATGAGTACTTCTCCCGATTCAAGGGCTGCACCAAAATTGGTGAGCGTGCTGGTCTGATCCATGACTTTGATGCCCATTGGTTCAAAATACTTTTGGTACGGAATGATTTGCGTCCCATTTACGTAATTGGTAAAAAACGAGCGCATGTCTTCACCACAATAATTTGATAGCTCCAATTCAAACTCTTGCTCCGTAAAACCACGCTTTTGTTCGAGCGCATACTTCTTGTAGAGCAATTGCATGAACCCATCTAAACTTTGTTTGCCCTTTGATTTTTGTATAATGAATGCATCGAGTACGGCCCCTAAAACCGCTCCTCTCGAATAATAGGTCATTGTGGTATTGCCAGAATTCTCGTTTGGTCTGTAGGCCTTGATCCAGGCATCAAAACTGGCGTGAGCAACCGGTTGAACACGCGATCCGGGCGATCCCTCCACATAATTAATCTGAGACTGCATTTTTGACAAAAACTCAGTAGGCGTATAAAAGCCAGCCCTGCGCAACAAAAGTTCGTCGTAATAAGACGTAATGCCCTCCATGACCCAAAGCAACGAAGTGTAGCACTCTTGGTCATAATTGAAGGGGCCTAATTCAATAGGTCGAATGCGCTTGACATTCCAAAGATGGAAATATTCATGCGCTACCAAGTTGATGAAACCAAGGTAATTTGACCCCGTGTAAGACCAACGGCTCACACTTAAGACGCAAGAATTCATGTGCTCGAGGCCGCCTTGACCATCCGAAACATTATGAATAATGAAAAGATAATCTTGATTGGGGTTACTCCCGAAGACAGCCGTTGCGGCCTCTACTACTTTGGCCATGTCGCGTTGCAAGAGGCTTACGTCGTAATTGGCCTCGCCGTACATCGCAACCCGATGTCTGACACCAGCAGCAGTGAAACTAAATTCTTGTTGGTTTCCGATTTCAATTGGGCAATCGACCAACTGATCGTAATCATTGAATACAAATGTTTGACAACCCGGTTCTGATTTGTAATCAGCGCTTGGCAAGGCCGTACTTACTTTTTTAAATGACTGATGGGGATACACCTTCACTACCCCTTGTTGGTTGCGGCTGTTTTCAGTGTACATAAAAACCGCTGCACCTGGCACAAAACCATGTGTATTATCGAGAAAAGGTGTGCGCACCGAAAGCTCAAAAGCATACACTTCGTAAAAAACGGTGTAAGATACCGTACCTGCGCACTCCACCTCCCAGGCATTTTTTGATTTCTTCTTGACGGCTAGCGCCTTACCATTTACATCAATGGCCTTGACCTGATTGAGGTTTTTGGAAAACTCGCGCACCAAATACGATCCTGGCGTCCAGACCGGTAGCTTGAACTCTTGGGTGGCTTGGTCGTTTTTAGACACATCGATCTTGACGGCAAAATAATGAGAATTCGGTTGCGGCATCGATAAATGATAACGCAGTTCGATGGCGTTGGCGCCTAAAGTGAACAAAAAGGAAAAAAAGAGTAGTAAAAAAGTGCGCATATCTAAATTTGTTTTATCGGTCAAAATCATTCAAAATCATTCAAAATCATTCAAAATCATTCAAAATCACTGAAATTAATTCATTTTCTCATTTGCATATTCAATTTGAATATTGGCCGCATGGCTTTTTGCTGTTTGTACCAACTCATCCACTTTTTCGGGGCCAAAAGCCAAGGCTACAGCCATGCGGCGGTAGGGCCTAGTGGTGGGTTTGCCAAAAATCCGTACTTCGGCGTTCGGGTCTGAAAGCACCTTGTCAAGGCCGAGATATTGAGGCATGCTTTCGCTATTTTGCGTCGCTAAAACCACAGCGCTCGCTCCGTTCTGAATTTGACGGATTTCAGCGATGGGCAAGCCCAAAACAGCGCGCGCATGGAGCTCAAATTCATTGAGGTTTTGAGTGCCCGCAAGCGTCACCATTCCGGTGTCGTGCGGACGCGGAGACAATTCTGAGAAATATGCGCCTTCTGGGGTAATGAAAAACTCTACGCCCCAAATACCAGCGCCACCAAGTTCTGCAGTAACCCTTGCAGCCATTTCTTGTGCCTCGGCGAGGTGCGCCGGATTCATAGGCATTGGTTGCCAGCTTTCTTGATAATCGCCGCGCTCTTGTCGGTGGCCAATTGGCGCACAAAACAAAGTGGGGCCATTTTGTTGGGTCACGGTGAGTAGCGTGATTTCGTAATCAAAATCAATGAAGCCCTCCACAATGACTTCTTTGAGGTCGCCTCTTGAACCTTCCATGGCGTAGTTCCAGGCGCCTTCGACGTCAGCTGCTGTGCGGATCACAGATTGTCCTTTGCCAGAGCTAGACATCAAAGGCTTTACCACGCAAGGATAGCCGCAAAAAGCTACGCCTTCTTGGAGTTCAGACAAACTTGTGGCGTAACGATAAGGCGCCGTACGGACCCCAACTTCTTTTGCAGCGAGGTCGCGGATGGCTTTGCGGTTCATCGTGAAGTTGGCCGCCTTTGCACTCGGTACCACGCGGATACCTTGAGCCTCGTATTGATAAAATTGTTCGGTGCGAATGGCTTCAATTTCCGGCACAATGATGTCTGGTTGATGCTTGGCTACAACCTTATCGAGCGCAGCTGCGTCTAACATATCGATGACTTCGAACTGATCGGCTACTTGCATCGCTGGCGCACCAGCATAACTATCGACCGCAATAACGATCTGTCCGTAGCGCTTGGCTGCAATGACGAACTCCTTTCCGAGTTCACCCGAGCCGAGTAAGAGAATTTTGAACTTCATGAAGCAAATGTAAGCAAACAGCTAAGAATTTGTTATTTTTGGAAAACTTAGATGAGCAATATTAAGACAGAAATCGAGCAGTTTGATCCCATTGACCTCCGTGAAATGGCCGATGTCAACCTGATGAACCGCGTAGACACCAAGTTTGCTTTTCGCCAAGACGACCTGCTCCGATTTTTACCCATTTTAGCAGCCGACTACCGCGCACTGAAGGTAGAAGGCACAATGTTGCCACATTACGAAAGCCTCTATTTTGACGACGCTTCTTTTTCATTTTTCCGAGACCACCACAACGGAAAGGCCGACCGCTACAAAGTCCGGATCCGCAAATATGTCGAATCCAACATCCATTTTTTAGAAATCAAACACAAAATCAAAGGTCGTACCGACAAACGCCGCATCCTGACCAACGATTTCAACGAGCTTCAGGACGAAAAAGAGCGCGACTTCCTGCGCCGACAGCTCAACGAAGACACCCAATTGCAACCCACCATGTGGAATGCCTTTCAGCGCATCACCCTTGTTTCTAAAACCAGTAAAGAACGCCTCACCCTAGATTTCGACATCAATTTCCACATGGGCGACATCAAGCGCGATTTCAAACAATTGGTCATCGCCGAACTCAAACAAGAAGTCCTAGACCGCAATTCTCCTTTTTACAAACTCATGAAAAAGGAACGCATCCGACCCTACCGCCTTTCCAAATATTGTATTGGCAGTGTAGAAATTTACGGTGAAGAAGTACTCAAATTCAATCGCTTCAAAAAGAAGCTCCTCTTTTTAAATAAAATCAATCATGCTAGCTGACCTATTTTTCTTGCTTCCCCTCAAAAAAACCATTTCTCCGAATACCATTACTTGGTTCAGTGACGATTTCTACGGATTACTCATGCGCCTCGGTATCAACCTGTTCTTTTTGACCATCTTGATTCGTGTTTTGTACTACACCAAAACGCGTCGCAAAGATTACCTCTTCACCTACTACTTGATTGGCACGATCACCTTCTTCTTGTGCTTTGGCCTCATGCAAATGGATATCGACACCGGAATGGGCTTGGGTCTGTTTGCCATTTTCGGCATCATCCGCTACCGCACAGACGCCATTGAAATCAAGGAAATGACGTATTTATTTATGATCATAGGCATCAGTGTGGTGAACGCCTTGGCCTCCAATGAGCTCAGTATCTCAGAGGTTGCAGTCATTAACGTCACCATCGTTTTGCTCACTTACATCCTCGAAAATGTGTGGCTGATGAAGCACGAAACCCGCAAGACCATCAATTATGAGCGCATCGACCTCATCAAACCCGAAAACCAAGACTTGCTCAAGGCAGACCTCGAAAAACGCACAGGTCTCACTATTAACCGTGTAGAGGTCGGTAAAATCGACTTCTTAAACGATACCGCAATGGTGCGCATTTACTATTACGCAGACGAGCAAGAATTCTCAGACTACCACGTACAGTAAGATGCGCAGGCTGGCGCTTTTTCCTTTTGCGCTGATCTATGGCGCAGTGATCCGGTTGCGCAACCGCTGTTTTGAGCTGCAAATTTTGCGCACACAAGTCATCTCGGGCAAATCTATATGCGTCGGTAATATTGCCGTGGGCGGCACTGGTAAATCGCCACATGTCGGCTACCTCATCGAACAACTTTCCGAACAGTTTCAAATCCAAGTCTTGAGCCGAGGCTATGGCAGAAAAACTACCGGATTCATTTTGCTTGATACAGCAAAAACACCTCGAGAAGTGGGCGATGAATCATGCATGTTGTATGCGCAATACCAACAGCACGCACAATTTGCCGTTTGTGAAAACCGACAATATGGTATCCAACGACTCCGAAGTACAGCCCCTGACTCGCTCATTTTATTAGACGACGCTTTCCAACACCGCTGGGTCAAGGCTGGCTTGAACCTAGTACTTTCAACGCATGCACAGCCTTTGCATCAAGATGCGCTCCTACCCGCTGGTCATTTGCGAGAGCCCATAGGTGCTTTAAAACGCGCAGACGCACTGATCATTACGAAATGTCCGCGCTTTGACACATTTGACCCAACCGCCTTCGCCAAACAGTATCAAAACTGGGACATCCCAGTGTTTTTTTCAAGATATGTCTACAAGCCACTTGTTAGCCTCACGCGCGCAGTGGCGGATGTTCAAGACGTTTTGCTGGTGAGTGCAATTGCCAAACCTGGTTACCTCGACGAAGCCTTTGATCAAAATGTGCGCATTCAACACATTAGTTATCCTGATCACCATGCGTACACACAGGCAAACGTGAATGAAATTCATCATTTTTTTGATACCTTTGTAACAGCAAATTCTGCAATTGTGACAACCGCCAAAGATTGGGTCAAAATTCAATCTTTACTGAGCGCCGAAGACCGACAAAAGTACCCGTGGTATCTGTTGACTTTTGAGCTCCAATGGTTGGACCAACCTGCATTTAATCAATTTATTAGCGCTTATGTTGTCTCAAATTAAAGAAAGTACCGCCTACATTCAAAGTAAAACAAATGTTGCACCCAGCATTGGCATCATTTTAGGAACAGGCTTGGGTGGTTTGGTAAAGGAAATCGAAATCATCGACGAAATCAATTACGAAGACATCCCTCATTTTCCGGTTTCTACCGTAGAGAGCCATTCTGGCAAACTCATCTTTGGTCGCATTGGCGGCAAAAATGTAGTCGCGATGCAAGGTCGCTTTCATTATTACGAGGGCTATACGCTGCAGCAAGTTACCTTCCCTGTTCGCGTCATGAAACTCCTCGGCATTGAGCGTCTTTTTGTCAGCAATGCTTCTGGGGGTGTCAATCCCGATTTTGAGGTGGGTGAAATCATGATCATGAACGATCACATCAATTTATTTCCGGGCAACCCCTTAATTGGTAAAAACATAGACGAACTCGGCCCACGCTTCCCAGACATGTCCGACCCTTACGATCAAGAAATGATCGACAAAGCCACTGCTATTGCCAAAGATTTAGGTATTCGCGTTGCGGTGGGTTGTTATGCCGGCCTTACCGGCCCGACACTCGAAACGCCATCCGAATACAAATATGTGCGCACCATCGGCGCAGATGCAGTCGGAATGTCTACTGTACCTGAAGTCATTGTAGCGCGTCACATGAGCATTCCTTGTTTTGCCATCTCGATCATCACTGACTTAGGTGTGCCGGGCAAAATTAAAAAAGTAAGTGTCCAAGATGTCATTGAAGTAGCAAGCCGTCAAGAGCCCAAAATGACGCACATCATGAAAGAACTCATTTCCAGCATCTAATACACAACTCCAGCATGGAACAAACGCTCAGAGATCGTTACGAGGTCGTCATCGGACTTGAAGTCCATGCGCAGCTTCTGACCCAAACCAAGGCTTATTCTTCGGACCTCAATGCCTATGGATCTGCACCTAACACCAACGTGAGTGCCATTACCCTAGGTCACCCAGGCACCTTACCCGTCATGAACCGCAAAACAATTGATTTTGCCATCAGACTCGGGCTCGCCTGTGGATGTCAGATTGCACCCGCACAACACTTTGCGCGCAAAAACTATTTCTACCCTGACCTTCCAAAAGGTTATCAAATAACCCAAGACACCACCCCTATTTGTACGGGTGGGCAAATCCTGATCCGCACCGAAGACGGCACTCAGAAATCCATCGGACTTACGCGCATTCACATGGAAGAAGATGCGGGCAAAAGCATCCACGACGTCGATGTCTACGACACCCTCGTGGACCTCAACCGCGCCGGCACGCCCCTACTCGAGATCGTGTCCGAACCCGATTTGCGTTCGTCTACTGAAGCCTACAACTACCTCACAGAAGTGCGCAAACTATTGCGCTACCTCGATATCTGCGACGGCAATATGGAAGAAGGTTCTATGCGCTGCGATGCCAATGTTTCTGTGCGTTTGGTAGGTGCTCAAGAATTTGGAACCAAGGTAGAGGTCAAAAACATGAACTCTATTCGAAACGTTCAAAGAGCTATTGAATTTGAAATCACCCGCCAAATTGAGGCACTCGAAAACGGCGAGCCGCTGACCCAAGAAACACGTGCTTTTGATGCGCTTAAAGGCAGCACCATCTCCATGCGTACCAAAGAAGCCGCCAACGACTACCGCTACTTCCCAGAACCCGACCTTCCTCCTATTACGGTTAGTTCGGATCAAATTGCACAGATCGCCAAAGACATGCCGGCTTTGCCTAACGCACTATTCGAGCGCTACACCAAAACATATGGACTTAGCGATTACGACGCTTATAATATCACCGATCAAAAAGGTTTGGCGCTGTATTACGAAGCGCTCATCAGTGCCACCAAAAACTACAAAGCTGCAGCCAATTGGCTCATGGGTGAAATCAAATCTTACCTCAATGAGCAAGGTGTCGATATCTCGGCCTTCCCTATCGCTGCACAACGCATCGCTGCTTTAATTGAGCTCATCGATCAAGGCAAAATATCCAACTCAATCGCAGCCCAACGCTTATTTCCAGCGCTCTTTGAAAGCACAGAAACACCCTTAGAAATCGCCGAAAGACTCAACCTCATCCAGAGTTCAGATAGCACGGTCATTGAAGGTTTCATCGATACCGTCATTGCGCAAAATCCGGACGAAGTCAGTCGATACAGAAGCGGAGAAAAACAACTCATCGGGTTTTTTATGGGCCAACTCATGAAGGTTTCTGGCGGTAAAGCCGATCCTAAGGCGGCAAACGGACTACTCAGACAAAAACTTGAAAACTAATGTCCTTTCTGAAATCCAATAAAAAATTAGTTTGGATTATCCTTCTAGCGGCCATTGGAGGACTCATCTTGTGGTATGTCAATCGCTCTGAGCTCGAAAAAAACGGACTCGAAGAAAATCTCTTCATCAGCGGACAAATCCAAGGTGCTGGAGGCCTACAACTCTTTTTGGAAGCCCCTAGCGACCGCGGTGTCATTTCCGTTGCCCAAACTGAAATTGCAGCAGACGGATCTTTTGAACTCCCCGCCAACATTCCGGGGCTCGGGCTTTACAATTTGCGCATCTCAGATTTGAACGGCAGCACACTTTGGCTGCCATTGCAACCTACCGACCGCATCTCGCTGCGCTGTCGACTCACCGACTACAGCTTCAAACCAGGTTTAGGCGGCGTCAAATGGGCTCGTACCTATGCAGAATTATTGCGGGCAACCAACCGTTTTGAAACGACCCAAAACGAATTGCAGCAAAACCCGCGCAAACTCGATCAAGACGCTATCAATGCAGCATACACAGCCGCAAAAGCAAGCTATGAAGCGTTTTGTGTCAAGGCGATAAACCAAGATTTGAGCAGTCCGTTGAACATCATGCTCAGCATGAATTTACTTCCCACTACTGGCTTTGAAGATTGGGATGCCTCTCACTTGACCACCTTAGAAAAATTAAGCGCAGCTTATGCACAACGCTTTCCAGGGCAAGCGGCAAGTCAAAACATGCAGGCGCAATATGCCCAAATTGAGGACGCCTTTTTTGCCTACACCCAAATGACCAACGGCAGTATGTCTGCTCCTGAAATTTCACTCCCAGACCCTACAGGTAAAACACGCTCCTTGAGTTCCTTAAAAGGCAAATATGTTTTAATTGATTTCTGGGCTTCTTGGTGCGGGCCCTGCAAGACCGAAATGCCCAATGTCATTGCCGCATACAATAAATACAAAAATAAAGGCTTCACAGTATTTAGCGTTTCTTTAGACGAAGACAAAAACAAATGGCAAGAAGGCATCAAAACCTTTGGAATGAGCTGGCCAGACCAAGTAAATGAAGCTTTGGGCTGGAAGTCAAATCTTCCTCAATTGTATCAATTTGACGGCATCCCTTACACCGTATTGGTCAATCCAGATGGTAAAATAATAGGTACCAACCTGAGAGGTCAAAAACTCCAAGATAAATTAGCTCAAATATTCAAATAACATGAACCGCTGTCTCATTCTTCTTTTGCTGTTACCCCTGCTTTGTTTTGGACAAGGCCAACCTTTTAAAATCAGTGGGCAGATTTTTTCGAGCGGCGCAGATTCAGTTTATTTATCCCAACAATTCGGCAGCACTTTTAAAGATTATTACGCCAGTCCGGTCTCTGCCAAAGGGAATTTTGAACTCAAAGGCGTACTTGCTGGCCCTGACTACTATATTTTACGCATCGGTCAAAACTCCCTCAATATCGTCATCCGCGACACCACGCCTATCCAGATTTTTGGCGACGGCCGCAACCTCCTCCAATTTTGCAATTTTGTCAATTCCGAGGAATCTCGTCAAATGTATGAATATGTAGTGCTCAATGCCAATTGGAGGAACAAAGCAGACTCCGCGCTTTTGGCCATCAAAACGGACCCAAGTAAAGAAGCAGAGATCAATAGCTACATGACCCAAGCCTACAGTCAGTTCCAGACAGCACTTCAGAGTTATGTCGGGATGTACGCCAACTCAGCGGCCCTCATTTTGCCACTCAGCAGCATGCAAATTGACCAAGACTTTGCATCTTACGAAAAACTCTTGTTAGCGCTGTATCAAAGTTTTGGACAAAGTGCAATTGTTCAAAACCTTTACAGACAATATGTTGCCAAAAAACAAGAGCGCGAGGCCGCAGACCCCTTTGCGCGAGGCAAACTAGTGCCTGACTTTGAAGAGCTGCGCACAGATGGCAAAAAACAGATGAAACTTTCAGACCTAAAAGGCCAAGTGGTATTGCTCGACTTCTGGGCTTCTTGGTGTGGGCCCTGCCGCGCCGAAAACCCCAATGTGGTCAAGAACTACCAAAAATACAAAGATGCGGGCTTCACCGTCATGAGTGTTTCCCTAGACTCCAACAAAGACAAATGGCTCGCGGCAATTGCTGCAGATCAATTGGTCTGGCCTAACCACGTGAGCGATCTCGGCGGATGGCAAAGTAAGGTGGCTAAACTTTACGGCGTTCAGTCCATCCCTTTTACCGTTTTACTTGACAAAGAAGGTAGGGTCATTGCCACCAACCTAAGAGGTGCTGCCCTCGAACAAGCCCTTCAGCAAATCTTTGGTTTCTAATGGCAACGCAGCCTAAATACCTCTATTTTGCCTCTGACCTTCATTTGGGCGCACCCAATGAACAAAAAAGTGCTGCCAGAGAAAAGGCTTTCATCAACTGGCTAGATCATATCAAACCAAGCGCAAAGGCCATTTATCTGCTGGGCGATGTATTTGACTTCTGGTTTGAGTACAAAACTGTTGTACCTAAAGGCTACACTAGGCTTTTGGGCAAAATTGCTGAACTTTCAGATGCTGGTATTGAAATTCACTATTTCAAGGGCAACCACGACATGTGGGTCTTTGATTATTTTGAAAAAGAATTAGGCCTCATCCTGCACAGCGATGCGCATATCTTTAGCTATGCCGACAAACAATTTTATTTGCACCACGGCGACGGATTAGGCCCCGGAGACTATAAATACAAAGTACTCAAACGCTTTTTCAGAAGCCGCCTATGTCAATGGCTATTCGCCAGGTTACATCCCAATTTCGGAATAGGTTTGGCAAGTTTTTTATCGCGCAGAAGCCGAGCTAATGGCGGATCCAAAGACGCTCAATATACAGGTCCGCAAGACGAATGGCTCTTTCAATATGTGCAAGAACAAGCGCAAACAAAACACCACGACTTCTATATTTTTGGACATCGCCATCTTCCATTATATCTAGCGCACGAAAACGCGCTTTATGTCAATACCGGAGATTGGTTGCAATACTATACTTTTGCCCGCTTTGACACCGAAAAACTAGAACTCTTGCAATGGGCCGACAACCAAGTAAGCTCCTATCATGGCCACTGAAACTATCGGTTTTTGGCCTGGGGTGAGTCTTGAACAGCTGACGACAATTGCCAAAGCAATTTGGTCTCTGCTACCCGAGCCCTGTTTTGTGGCACTTGAAGCTGAAATGGGCTGCGGCAAAACAACATTAGTTAGGGCTTTACTCGAAGTTGCGGCGGTAGCACACTTTGAAGGCTCACCCACTTTTGCGCTGATACAACCTTATGACAGCCCGCAAAAGGGAACGGTTTACCACCTCGATTGCTATCGCATTGAAAATGAGCAAGAAATTCACAACCTCGGCCTAGAAGAACTCTTCGAAGAAAATGCTTGTTTTTTAGTCGAATGGCCACAAAAAATCGAGGCGATTATTCCAAATCCGCACTTTAGGCTGTATATTCGTATAGAACCTGACCAAACTCGAGAAATCACGCTGCGCTATGACCACTGATCCACACTTGCTCAAAACCTTAATCCAACAAGGTGCCCTTATGCCCAAAGAAGACCTTCTTGAGGTACGCAGAAAAAAGGGCGAGCTGCTCATCGGCATTCCCAAAGAAACCTCTTTCCAAGAGAGAAGAGTTGCTTTGGTTCCAGAGGCGGTCAGTTTGCTCGTTGCCAACGGTCACCAAGTACTCCTTGAAAGCAAAGCTGGCGAAGGAGCACACTTCACAGACAACGAATACAGTGAAGCAGGAGCACAAATTATCTATGACCGCAAGGGCGTGTACCAATCGGATATCATCCTCAAAGTTGCGCCACCTTCAGAAGAAGAAATTGCACTTATGCCAGGTAATCAAACCTTTATTTCGGCACTACAACTCGCTACCCAACCCAAAGAAATTTTACAACAACTCAGTGCCAAAAAAATAACAGCCATCGCCTGGGATTACATCCGTGACGAAGAAGGCGTTTTCTCTATTGTGCGCACCATGAGTGAAATTGCAGGCACCACCTCTATAATTGTAGCAGGCGAACTTCTCTCTTCTTTCTCTGAAGGCAAAGGCCTCATGCTCGGCGGAATTGCAGGTGTGCAGCCCACAGAAATTGTTGTACTCGGTGCAGGCACCGTTGGTGAATTTGCCACAAGAGCAGCATTGGGCTTGGGCGCATCAGTCAAAATATTTGACAACTCGCTCTCTAGGCTGCGCCGTCTTCAAAATGATTTAGGACAGCGCGTTTATACGTCTGTTTTACAACCAAAAGTGTTGGCGAAGGCAGTTAGGCGAGCAGATGTTGTAATTGGCGCCTTGCGCTCCACTATTGGCCGCACACCCTGCGTGGTTACTGAGGACATGATCTCACAAATGAAACCCGGATCGGTTGTCCTAGATGTCAGTATTGATCAGGGCGGTTGTTTTGAGACATCCAAAATCACTAACCACAGCGAACCCACATTTGTAAAGCACGGTGTCACGCACTATTGTGTGCCAAATATTGCGTCTCGCGTATCAAGAACGGCCTCTTTTGCCCTATCCAATACACTTTCCCCTTTACTCTTAGAAATGGGTGAACGCGGCGGCGTTCCCGACCTCATCAGAACACATCCAGGATTCAGAAATGGTGTCTATATGTTCAGGGGTATTCTCACGAATGAAGTCTTAGGAAAGGTATTTGACCTCCAATACAAAGACATCCACCTCATTCTACCAGGTATCTGATGTCCTTATTGCAGCCTCTGAATTTGCCGCCTGCACCTTTAAAACTGAGCAGCAAGGCAGGACGAATATTCGTCAATTGTTTGGTTCGCAAAAAGCAAATTATACTTACCCCAGAAGAATGGGTGCGCCAACACCTGATTTCTTATCTCCACTTACATCAGGGTTATCCGATAGAAAAAATTGCCGTAGAAAAGCAAATCCAATACGATGGATTTACGCGACGTTGGGATGTGGTTGTATATAATGCACAATTTGAAGCAGCAATTTTAGTGGAATGCAAAGCACCACAAATAAAGCTCAGCCACGAGGTGTTTATTCAAATATCTACTTACCAGAAAATAATCGGAGCCGCATGTCTCATTTTGAGTAATGGCCTAAATCATTTGGTCTATGAAATTGACGCTGACCAAAAAAGCTTTACCCCAATGAGTAGCTTTCCAAAAAATCAATTCTGAACGAAATTGAGTTCGCCAGCTTTCATGCGCTGGTAATTTTTGGACAAATAGGCCAGCTGAATGCGAAATAAATCAAAGGCCTCTTCTGTTTCGGCACTGATTTCTTGTTTTTTCATTTTGAGTTGAAGCTTCATGAACATAGCGTGCAACAACACTTCGATGTCATGGCGGTTGGCCATGTTAGACTTTACTTTGAATGCTTGCAGCGCATCGTTGGCGTGTTCGCACAAGCCTTTATACTTTTCATCGTTGAGGATGGTGAGCAGGGTATTGTGCAGGTAAATCAACTCCATTAGAATTTCGTCTACTTGGTCGAGATGTCCTTCTTTTTGTAAACCGCGCTGCTGCATTTCGCTTACGATGGTTCGATACCAGCTCAGCTGAAATTCAAGCTGAGATGGATCCGTAAAAGCAGGCGCCAAAAGTTCGTTTTCGAGCCTTGTGATGTCGAGGTCTACGGTGCGAACAAGCGCTTCTATCTGAAAAATATAGAGTAAATATTCGGCGACATTTTCATTTTGGAGGGCTGGATTCGGGCGCATTTATAGGTCTTTTTCGATGGAGCTTTGGTTCTCGTTGAGGAAATTGATGAATTCCTTCGTTACATCCATTTTTTTATTGACGTAATTGATTTGCCCGCCCTCACCTTGTATCAGGAGCAGGTCGATGTGGTGTTTTTCGCAATATTTTTTACCCCAAAGCTCAACCTTTTTGTTGATGGCTTCTAAGGATTTAAAGGTTTGCTTTTCAATGCGCGCACCTTCGGTTTGTTGATATTGCATGAGCTCGCTTTGCATTTGCTGAGCCTTTTGTTGAACCATAGCTATTTCATTTTCAGATAGCAATCCGGCACGGGCTTCTTGGTCTTTTTTGACGATGTAGTTTTCATAAACTTGGTTGCGCTTTTGCAGTTCTTTCTCAAAGCGTTTTTGGTTTTTCTCAGCTGCGGCCTCTTCTTTTTTGAAGTATTCAAAATACTTTTTGATGCTATCGTTGGCATAGTAGGCTATTTTTAAGCCGTCTAGACGCGTAATGGGTACCTTTGGTATTTGGTCTTTTTTAGGAGGTTCTGGGGAAGAACAGGCGGCGCTCAAGGCCACAATAATGGTGAGGTAAACAAGTTTAGTCATGTTGTAAAGGTTTTAAAAGTTGAAGCCAACGCTCGCGCATGCGCACAAAGTCTTGTAGGCAAGCCAAATAAAATTCTGGGCTGAGCGCTTGTTCGAACTGATCGATATTTTGAAGGTTGGAAACGGGTACTTTAAATTGTTGTTGGTAGTCGTCTAGGGTAATACTCAACAAGTAATTATCGTTGTAGTGATGCAGTGAGATTAAAAAATGCTCGTGAGGAATTTGACGGACTAATCGCATTTTGCAAATATAATTCTTTTCAGGTAGGCCTGATGAGGTATAATTCCGGACATCAAACGAATATTTTTTTTCAAAAAGTAGGCAGTTTTTCAATTTTATTCTAATTTCGGAGCAAGAACGATTAGTATTTACCTAAATCTGTGTTGTTTAAATCTCATTATGACAAGTATATTTGTTGCTAAACTTGATTTTGGCGTCAGTAACCAGGAGTTGCGCCAACTTTTCGAAAACTACGGAACAGTGCTCAAAGCTACTGTTGCTACAGACCGCGAGACCGGAAAACCGAGAGGATTCGCATTTGTCGAAATGGCCGATCGCCAAGAGGCTTCAAATGCTATTTCAGCACTAGATGGCCACGTCATCAATGGCCGTGCTTTGGCAGTCAAAGAAGCCGAACAACGCACCGACAATCGGCCGAATCCAAATTCAAGACCTTTTACACCCCGAGACAACAACGCGCCCGCAAGATCCAATGATGCACCCGCACACCGATCAGATGCACGCAACAACAACGACGACGACATCGCTCCGGCAGCAGGCTTTATCTTACCCAAGGTAGAACCTCGCAAGAAATTAAATGTAAAAGAGCGCAAAATCGAAGACGACAACCGCAACAAAAAACCCAAAATGGATGCCTATAAAAAGAGCGGCAAAAGTCCAAAGTTTTTTGACGACGACGACGATGACCTTGACGACGAATTGCTCAACTACAAGAAGCCTGACGAAGATTTCTTCGATGACGACGAAGACGAAGACGATTTCTAAAGACGGAAAGCTTCACATTTCGGCGATTACGCTTAACTTTGCATCCCATGGATGTTTCTTACGCTAGTCACCTCAAACACCCCGTATTTAAAGTATTATCTCAGTACGCAACTGAGCACAAACTCGATGTTTACGTTATTGGCGGATGGGTCCGAGACCTCGTCATGAATCGCCCGAGCAAAGACATCGATATATTAGTTCTTGGCGATGGCCCAGAACTCGCTCGTGCTACTGCAGATATTCTAAGGGTCAAGAAGGTCAGCATCTTCAAAAACTTTGGCACAGCCCATTTCAAGTACAAAGACCTCGACATCGAATTTGTAGGCGCCCGCAAAGAATCTTACAGCCCGGCATCGCGCAAACCAGAAACCCAAGCAGGCACCCTCCAAGACGACCAAAACCGACGCGACTTCACCATCAATTCTATGGCCATTAGTTTGCGTGCAGAAACCCTTGGGCAGCTCATCGATCCATTCAATGGTCAGGCCGATATCGCGGCGGGCATCATTCGCACACCACTAGACCCACACATCACGTTCAGCGATGATCCGCTGCGCATGCTTCGTGCCATTCGCTTTGCCACGCGCTTTGAGTTTACAATTACCGCTCCTTGCTTGGAAGCCATGAAAGCAAACGCCGATAGACTGCAGATTCTTTCGCAAGAGCGCATTACCGACGAACTCAACAAAATCATCCTTACCAAGCAACCCTCTCGCGGCTTCAAACTCATGCAAGCCACTGGGCTTCTCCACCTTTTCTTTGCCGAACTAATTGCGCTTCAGGGCATCGAAACCCGCGATGGCAAAGCACATAAGGATAATTTCTTGCACACCCTAGAAGTATTGGATAACCTTGCCTTGCACAGCAACAACCTTTGGCTGCGCTGGGCCGCTATTTTGCACGACATCGCCAAAGCTCCTACCAAACGCTTTGACCCACAAGTGGGCTGGACTTTCCATGGACACGAAGAATTAGGCTCCAAAATGGTTCCCCGCCTATTTAAACGGCTGCGCTTGCCGCTAGACCACCAAATGAAATATGTCCAAAAATTGGTCCGACTACATTTAAGACCGATTGCTTTGGTCAAAGGATCAGTTACCGATGCCGCTATCCGCAGATTGCTGCACGAAGCGGGCGACGACATCGACGACCTCATGTTATTGTGCAACGCCGACATCACCAGTAAAAATGAATTCAAGGTCAAGCGCTACAAGCAAAATTTTGAACTCGTCTCCGAAAAGCTCAAGTTAGTAGAAGAAAAAGACCGCGTGCGCAATTTCCAACCGCCGATTTCAGGACAACTCATTATGGATACCTTCCAAATTGGCCCGTGTTCGGCAATCGGCTCCATTAAAACTCATATCAAAGATGCCATTCTCGAAGGGCACATTGCCAATGACTACCAAGAGGCCTTGGCCGAAATGCTGCGTTTTGGCGCTGAACTCGGTTTAAAAGCGGTCGTTGTGACACCACAGCCTGAATAATCATTACCTTTATCCTAAATCCAACAACATGCCAGGTTTAAAATTTCGCGTATTGCTTGATAGCGACAAAAACGAAGAAGTCTTTAGAGACATCCTCATCGCCAACGATGCTGATTTCGAAACTTTTTACCACGCAATTATGTCTGCATTTGGCTTCAACGGCGATCAAATGGCAAGCTTTTATGTCTCCAACGACAGCTGGGACAAAGGCCATGAGCTCTCTTTATTGGATATGTCCTACGACGACGACGCCATAGACGAGCCCGCTTCGGTCATGAAACAAGCATGCATACAAGATTTCCTCACCGAACCAGACCAACGATTTATTTTGGTCTACGACTTCATGCGCATGTGGATTTTCTTAATAGAACTCATCGCCTACGAAAAAGAAGCTCCTGAAAGCCCCGTTATGGTATTAGCTATTGGCAACGCACCGCAAGAAAGCACCAAATCAATGCTCGACGAAAACCTATTCGGTCCGGAAAATCAAATTGCCGATACCGACGAAGACGAAGACGAATTTGGTTTCCAAGATTTTGACGACGACTACGCAGACGACGACCTCAACGATTACAGTGAATATGAATACTAAGCCCACCGCAACAACAGGCGATCCAATTGGCCAAGCCATCCTAGACTACGCCAAATTCAAGAAACCCTTCGATATCATTGTCAGCTCAGATCTCTGCGACGACGACATCATTCCAATTGAAGTCTTGTTCCGCAAAGAAGAAGAAATGCCCGAACTTGAACTAAATGCTTTAGACCAATGCAGAGGTGCTGTGCTTGACATCGGAGCGGGCGCAGGTGTGCATGCACTTGCTTTGCAAGACCGCGGACACCAAGTTAGCGCTATTGACCTATCTGCCGGAGCCGTGGCTCACATGAAAGAAAACGGACTAAATGCCAAGCAAATAGACTTTTACGCCCTCCAAAACAAAACCCAATACAACACGATTTTATCCTTGATGAACGGAATGGGTTTGGCAAAAAATCTTGAAAACCTTCCTGCATTTTTGAAAAAAGCGCACGAGCTGCTTTTGCCAGGTGGCCGACTCATCGCTGACTCTACAGACGTGAAATATCTCTACGAAGACGAAGACGGTGGTTATTGGCTCGACCTCAATTCTGCCTATTACGGCAACTTTAAATTCCAAATGCACTACAAAAAAGTGAGTGGCCCTGAATTTGAATGGCTCTACGTAGACTACGACACCCTCCACCAACACGCCACCGACTGTGGCTTCAAATGTCGCAGGGCTTATTCGGTAGAAGAACATTATTTAGCTGTTTTAGAAAAAATATGAAGCCGCTGCTACTCATTTTAAGTTTGATTGCGCTGCTCAGCGCTTGTGGCTATTCAAAAAACGAGCTCAGCAAATTTGAAACACAGATCCAAGCCTACAACAAGAAATACAAATTAAATCTCAAACCTACCGGCAGTGGTCTTTACCTCAAAATAGATTCCCTAGGTACAGGTAGAGCCATTCAAATTCAAGACAGCGTTTGGGTCAGTTACACGCTTAAATTGCTATCTGGAAAAATCATTGAAGTTCAGGATCAGGCAGTTGGCCTACCTCTCAACGGACTCATCAAAGGTTGGAGAGAGGCCCTGTATGGTTTGCCCGTCGGGAGTCAATTGCGCTGTATTGCGCCACCTCAACTCGCTTATGGCCAGAGCGGAACCGATCGCATCGGAAAAGATAAAATCCTCTATTTTAGAATGAAGGTAATTGATGCCAAATAAATGTTTAATTTTGACTCGCAAAAAAAAGTGATATTATGAGTGTATTGGTAAATAAAAACTCCAGAGTAATTGTTCAAGGTTTTACAGGTAGCGAAGGTACCTTTCACGCCACCCAAATGATCGAATTTGGCACAAACGTGGTTGGTGGTGTTACCCCAGGAAAAGGCGGGTCTAGCCACTTAGATCGCCCGGTTTTCAATACCGTTTCAGACGCTGTTGCTCAAACACAAGCCGATACCTCTATCATTTTTGTACCGCCAGCCTTTGCTGCCGACGCCATTATGGAAGCTGCAGAAGCAGGTATCAAAGTGATTGTTTGCATCACAGAAGGCATCCCTGTCAATGACATGGTCAAGGCAAAAGAATACATCAAAGCTTTCGAAACAAGACTCATCGGACCAAACTGCCCTGGCGTCATTACTGCTGGCGAAGCCAAAGTAGGAATCATGCCAGGTTTTGTTTTCAAAAAAGGTAAAATTGGAATTGTTTCCAAATCAGGTACCCTTACTTATGAAGCGGCAGACCAAGTTGCCAAAGCAGGAATGGGCATCACTACAGCAATCGGCATCGGTGGCGACCCAATTATTGGTACCACTACCCGTGAAGCAGTAGAACTCCTCATGAACGACCCTGAGACAGAAGGCATTGTCATGATTGGCGAAATCGGCGGTAACCTAGAAGCCATTGCCGCACGCTGGATCAAAGAAAACGGAACCAAACCAGTGGTAGGCTTTATCGCCGGCGAAACCGCACCAAAAGGACGCACAATGGGACATGCTGGTGCTATTGTTGGTGGCGCAGACGACACCGCAGAAGCGAAGAAACGCATCATGAGCGAGTGTGGAATCCACGTAGTAGATTCACCTGCTCAAATCGGTGCTAAAATGGCAGAAGTACTCGGTCACTAAGCCTGAGTAACCTTTTTTAATTCCAGAAATCCCAAGTAAGGCCCAACCTGATTTGCATGGTTGGATACGGATAACCTTGCACTGTAGAAAGCTGTGCTTCGTTCCAATAACTGCCTAGGTTAGCGACATTCACAAAAAACCTAAAGGTTTTTACTTCTAATGCCACATTGAATTGCGCATTCAGATAAGCTGTATTGACCGCGCCAAATTGAGTTGCTCCCCAGTCTATGCTTTCCATAAACGGAAGATACACCAATGTTTTGCTTACAGATTGGTATGTAACCTGACCTTCTACGCGCATATTTAAACGCTTGTCTTTGAAAACGCCACCCTGCCATGCCAACGTAAGCGCAGCTTGATGCTTAGGTAAAAAAGCATCCTTCTGAACCAAGTATTTGTACTTTGACCCTAATGACCACGCGCCACTCGATTTAGCGTTGTTGTGCAATATGTAACTGATATCCGTTTGCAACGATCCCAATTGACCTGCCGAGGCCGCTGCAGTTGTAGACCAAAGCAGCAGAAGCGGGTCAAAACGATAGGCATTTTTGTATTGAATGAGGCTCATTTTCATACTGGCATTCAGCTTCTTAGAAGTATTTTGATAAGCACCATACGCGCTCAACTCCTGAAAAAACTGTTTTTGCGGATTGCTCCAAAAATAACTAGTGAGGTTGCTTTGGTAGGCACGTTGCAACAACAATGGCCATTCATTGGCGTAGCGGTGCGCTACAGCAACTTTCCAGTTCTTTTGAGACCAGCGGTAGGTGCTATTGGCATGCCATCCCTGTGCAGCGCCACTTATATTGAATTCATTTTGATGTGACAGATAATGGGCCGCCCTTTTGAGCAGCAGCTCATTGTGCCAATTGACTTCTAGGGTGTCGTATTGCGTGAGTGCATCGGACCAAAGCCGCTGTCTGAGGCCAATTTGTGAATTCCAGGCTAAACCTGGTATTTGTGCTTGCAAACCCATGCGGTTCTCGAGGAGTTGTTGGTCAAAAACATCTGCACAGGAATCTGGACTGAAATAAGTCTGTGGGTAAAACGTACTCAACGGACCCTCTTCAAGATACAGTCTCTTTTGTAATTGGTATTGATGTTGGGTCGCTAAATTCAAAGCGCGCAAGGAATCGCCAAACAATCGATACCGGAAATCTAGGCTTGCCTGGTAACTATTTTTTTGTGTGCGAGCGCTTTCCTTGACCACAGGGAGCAAATCCATTGCAATAGTCCCCAGAGCAGTATAAGCCGCCAAGCCGCCCGCCCATTGGCGATCATCGCTGACATTGCCAAAATGGAGCAAAACTTCATGTCGTTTTCCAGCTTGATACAAATTGAGCTGCAATTGGCTATAGCGCAAATCATCTGCACGGATAAAGCCAGTGCGTTGCCAACGATCATAGCGCAGGTTGAGTAAAACACGATGTGCAAAAGCCTGCTCAAAATCGACGCGGAGGCGCTGTGCGCCTTGTGCACCAAAACCATAGCCAAAACCTAGGTGAGGCAGTGCAGAAAATGTGAGTGGTTTGAGGGGTGTTTGAGTTGAAGTGAATGTGGTGACGCCAAGCTGGTATAAAGCACTGGCATCTGGCAGAATTTGCTGTGGGTTGAAGAAGAAATTAGCGCCAAAACCGTCCATTTGCTGCGTCAAGGCCTGGAGGTCTCCGAAGGTGCGCGTTTCTAATTTGAGGGTGTCTATTGGGGCTAAAAATTGAGCTTCAATGCGGCTAAAAAGCGAGGTGAGCAACAAAAAAGACAAAAAGTATTTCATGACGCAAACATAAGAAAAAAATAAGGGCCACCCCATAGAGGTAGCCCTTCATAATTTGTATAAAACGAAGCTTAGAGCGCGTTGATGCGCAATTGCAAACCTGATTTTAGGTTAGCTGCCTTGTTTTTGTGAATGATATTGCGTTTTGCAAGTTTGTCTAGCATGGCCACAACAGCAGGCATTAAACCTTCTGCTTCTTTGCGGTCTTTGGTCGCACGCAATTTACGCATCGCGTTACGAGTTGTTTTGTGCTGGTATTTATTCAATACGCGCTTAGACTCATTTGAACGAATGCGCTTGATGGATGATTTATGGTTTGCCATAGCTGTTTATATAATTAATCTCATTAAAAAATGCAGCCCATAGGAGAATCGAACTCCTGTTTCAAGGATGAAAACCTTGCGTCCTAACCACTAGACGAATGGGCCAAAAAATTGGCAGCCCATAGGAGAATCGAACTCCTGTTTCAAGGATGAAAACCTTGCGTCCTAACCACTAGACGAATGGGCCAAAATGTCAAAACCCCAGAATTTGGGATTGCAAATATAGTAGGAATTTCTTGAAGCGCAAGGGCGCTCGCCATTTTTTTTAAGAAATTTCAGGGTCGTCAGAACTCATCTTGAAGCCCAGTCGCTTGGCTGTTTTGAGTTTGAGCTGCTCGCCCATCACAAAAATCTGCCCAACACTGACGTTATCCATATATTCAAACGGTGGTATAAAGAGGTCGAACTGCAGTGCATAAGCAAAAGCCATCTGTGCAATGAGCTGCAGCAATTGCTCAGATAACAACATATGCTGGGGATCATTGAAGGTGGCGCCGAGCGAACCCTTTCCTTCAATAAAGAAATGCCTTTCGTGATTGACAAAAATGCGCGCAATCAAATTACCCATGTCGTCGAGGCGATTTTGCTGCATAGATTCTGCCAAAAAGTTGTAGATATGAATGGTGCCAAAATAACCATTGTTTGGATTCGACTTGAAATAGGCCGTTCCCCAAAGCGGATTGGAATCTGGCAAGCGAAAAACATTATGATGCAGATTGAATACGAGCACATCACTGCCGATATAGACATGAAATTCGTGGTCACCCCTATCCTTGACCCAAAGGCGCACGCGTTCGTCGGTAATGACCTCTTTGAGCGCAATGAGTTCTTTATCGATAAGGGCGCGAAGTTGTTCAAAAACACGTTCGGCGTCGTCGGCGATATCTTGTTTGAGCGCTGATTTGTGCAAGAGGATATCGATGAGCTGTTGGCGATTGGCCACAATTGGGTCGGCAGCTGGTTTTTTCTTCATGGCATTATATTTGCTGTTAAAAATACCGCAAATGCAGGAGTTATCGACATTTCATCGATAAATCTTTATGTCGCATTGGCAAAAAATGTTTAACTTTGAGAAAAGCGCATGTAGCGCGGTCCAAAAAAATGAAAAAGCGCATTTGGTTCATCATCAATCCTATTTCAGGAGTTCGTCGCAAAGACGACATCCCTGCGCTTATCCGCCGCTTTCTCGACCACGACACCTACTCTTTTGAAATCCAATACACCAAACATAAAGGCCATGCCATCGATATCGCTCAACAAGCCGTTGAACTCGGCATCGACATCGTTTGTGCAGTTGGTGGAGACGGCTCTGTTCACGAAGTTGGCACAGCACTTATTGGTACCAACACAAGCCTAGCGGTTATTCCCATCGGATCCGGCAACGGTTTAGCGCGTCACATGTTTATTCCGCGCAATATCAAAAAAGCCATCCAAACCATCAACCGAAACCAACAAATCCTCATGGATACCGTTATGGTCAACGACCAGCCTTTCCTGGGTGTTGGCGGCTATGGGCTAGATGCCATTATTGCCAAAAAATTTGACGAAGATCACAAACGTGGTTTCTGGACCTACGTCAAGCATGTCCTCAAAGAATTTTTCCGCTACAACCCCATGAACATCTCTATCGATACAAATGGGCAAATCAAAAAATTACCTGTTGTGCTTTGCACCATCGCTAATACTTCTGAATTTGGCAATGGCTTTAAAGTCTCTCCAAAATCCGATGCCACAGACGGCAAATTAGAGTTATTTCTACTGAAGCCCTTCTCTTTGTTTGGCATCCCCAAAATGATCTTTCAGTTCTTTACCGGCCGCTCAGACCAATCAATCTATTCTGAAATTATTTCATTTAAGAATGCAAAAATTTCTCTGCCCAATGGTGTTGCGCACCACGACGGCGAGCCCCTTATGGTCATGCGCGAACTCAATGTGCGCGTGGTTCCTCACTCACTTCATATTATCGTAGGTCAAAAATAATGGCTACTTCTTTTCAACTCGATCTCGAGGCCATGTTGGCCCAACTTTCAACGTTACAAGCACACACCTCTCCATCTTGGGGCCAAATGAGCCCTCAGCGCATGGTCGAACACCTCGCCGACGCGCTTTATATGTCTATCGGGCAAGGTGCATACCAACTAGAAGTGCCAGAAGAGCGCATTGAGCGCATGCAAGCTTGGCTAGATTCAGACAAACCAATGGCTAAAGATGTGCAAGTATCATTTGCAACCCCCGATACACCCCTGCGCAACGACGAACTCGAAACCGCTATCGACGAATTTACAGATGCTTATTTGTCTTTTCTAGAATACTACGAAGAAGACGCCTCCCTGACGGCCTTGCACCCATTTTATGGAGCGCTCAACTATGCCCAATGGCAGCGCTTGCACACCAAACACTTCGCGCATCATTTTGAGCAGTTCGGACTGATCTAAACGAGCTGCTTCAGCCACCATCAACAACTTTCAATGAGTCATCCACTCACTATCTCCTTAGCAATTGGTCTTGTTTTGGGAAGCCTCAATCATTTTTACCTCAAATCAAGAGGCCACAACGGAAGTGCACAATGGTTCATGCAGGTTGTGGTATTTTTTGCGCTGGCGTTTAGCGTGCTGAAATTCTTTCGTTGACCTTTAGAACTTGTAAGTGTATTTAGCACATGGGTATACAGGAGAATATGGCTCCATTCCTGTATCTAAAGATCGAAACGCCAATTCAAAAGACGCATAAAAATGTTCTGACTTCTGCACTTGGATACCTAAAGGAATATATATGCCACTTGCTGAACCAGTATAAAATCCTGAAAAAATATCAAAATCATAATAGCGCACAAAACTTGTGTAATGAATTCCTGTATAAAACCGCCTTTCTTTGTAAGGGTTGAAATAATATTTTAGGCCTCCATATGCACCAATGAGGCCGCCACCGGCCGTTAATTGTACATGCTCGTTTAAATCAAGAGAAACATTTGCACTTGCTAAGCCCACAGGTCCAAGTAGGTCTAAACCAAGTCCTAATTTGGGGCTTTGAGCCTGAAGTGCTCCAAAATTGAAGGCAAGAAATACCGTGCAGCATACCCATTTTTTCATATCAAATGACATTAGATGTTAATAATTGACATCGTAAATGTAAGGTAACCAAACAATTGCAGGAAACTAAAAAATGTAAGCTGCTTTTTTAGAATTGCGAAAATCGCAAGTGCTTACTTCCCAAATTTCAAGAACGGGATGAATCTCGGGACGTTTTTCTGGTAGTCTTTATAAGCAGGATACTTATTGGCGGATAGTTCTTCTGAGAAATCTGAACTGCCTTTAAAGAGAATGAGTAGCAATACGCAACCTCCGATAGTCCAGTTGACCCATTGGCCAGTAGCATTGACACTGAACAAGTAGAAAATGACCCAAATACTTTGCTCCATGGCATAATTTGGATGGCGTACAATTCCCCACAAACCAGTAGATACAAAACCTACTTCGTAAGCACCTAATGGCTCCCCGGCTTTGATGCGGCGGTGTTTTTCTGTTTGAAATACATATTGTTGTTGGTCGGCCACAAATTCGATAACGACTGCAAGCATCATGAGTGCCGCCAAGATATAATCTACTCCATTTAATTGCGGATCAGCTTGATCGGAAAGCGTCGCTAAAATAGGAACGGTAAAAGAGAATATCAAGACGTTTTGATATGCTGAGATAAAGAACAAATTGAAAAGACCCCAAATGAACTTATTATTGAAACCAGGGCGCTTGCGGAGTTCTTCCCAGCGGTAGTCTTCTTCTCCTGCCCAAAAACGCCAAGTGTAGGCACCACGGCGTGCAAAATTAAAGGTCAGGCGCGCTCCCCAAATGGTTGCTAGAATAGCCATCAAGACCATGCGCTCAGACAATTCTGGCGCCAAAAGGGTCATGTGCCAAACGTAGTAAATCGGCACAATACTCCATAGTTTATCGACCTGGGAGTTGTTGCGCGAAATTTCACCGACAACAAAGCAATACGCAATGACCAAACCAACAGGAAAAGCCATCTGACTTAAAATATCAAATTGCAGTTCATTGGGCGTGTAGCCGAAGTTCAAACAAATTAGTGGGGCAACAACCACAGTAAAAATCAAAAGTAGGATCGTGAGTAGCATAGTAGAAATGGGTTAGGGGCCGAATTTAATAAAAATCTTTAAGATTTAGCAAAAGGCAAAGCGCGTGCGTGCAACGCTTCTATCACTGCTTGCTGCCCCTGATGAAAAACCGTTCCGTAGTCTGCCGTTTTGACCCAGCATTGGACCTGCATGTGCAGTCCCGATTCATTGAGTTGCTGCACACCTACTAATGGCTCCGGTTTGTTCAAGATGCGTTTATCTGCGGCCAAACTAGCCAAGATTACCTCTTGAATTTGACTGATGTGAACGCTTTGTTCAAAAATGAAGGTCCACTCAATTCTACGCGTTTTTTCTTTGGTGAAATTGACAATGGTGCCATTGGCTAAAGGTCCGTTTGGATGCACCAATATTTTGTTATCGGCCGTTTTGAGGTAGGTATTGAAAATCTGAATCTCTGAAACAATGCCTTTTTCGCCTAGTGCCTCGATGTCGTCGCCCACTTTAAAGGGCTTGAGCACGAGGATCATGATTCCACCGGCAAAGTTTGAAAGGGTGCCCGAAAAAGCCATACCAACGGCAATACCCGCCGCACCAAGTAAAGTCAAGAAGGAGGTCATCTCGACACCCAATTGAGTAATGGCGGTAATGGACACCATTATTTTGAGGGCCATTGATAAGAAACTAGTCAGAAATGAGATGAGCCCTGGATCTGTTTCACTTTTGCGCAAAATGCGGTTGACCAAGCGCGTCAGGACACCTGTAAGCCAAAAACCAACGACAGCAATAACGATGGCCAGCACCAAATTAGTCAGTAAACCAAAAATAACTTTGCTTAAATCTCCGGTTTTGAGATCAAAAAGTGTTTCTATAAAGTGCATGTCGTAATTTTAACACAAAAATAGAAATGTTTAGCGAGTATGAAAATTTGGAGCAAATAAGGGTTGTAGCCACCGATGGCTACGCAGACTATTACCCAAATTTTTTAGCGCCAGTTGCACGCGCTGCACTGCTCCAACAGCTCCTTTTGCTCGACTCCTTTGAACAACACGAGATTGTGCTCTTTGGAAAAAGAATCAAAGTACCCAGACTCGAAGCTTACTACGCGCTCAATGGCGAACAATACGGCTACTCTGGTCAGCAACTACAACCTGAAAAATTTCCGCCGTTTTTAGAAGCGCTGCGGCTCAAAGTACAAGAAAGCACTGGCTACAAGTATAATGCGCTTTTGATCAATTACTACCGCGACGGACAAGATTCCAATGGCTGGCATGCGGACAACGAAAAAACATTGGGCCCGAATCCAAGTATCGCCTCGATTAGCTTGGGCGCCGAACGCACTTTTGAACTGAAACATTTGTCTACTGGACAGAAAAAAAGTATTGTTTTGGCACACGGCAGTTTGCTGCACATGCACGGTCCTTTGCAACACCACTATAAACACCAGCTACCGAAAAAACGCGCTTTGACAGAAGCCAGGCTTAATTTAACCTTTCGTTGGGTACAGCCGTCTGTATGAATTCAGTAACTTTGGATCAATGAAGCCTCAAGACTACATGCAGCGCTGCCTCGACCTCGCTATTTTAGGCCAAGGATTGGTTGCTCCAAACCCAATGGTGGGCTGCGTCATTGTCAAGGATGGCAAAATCATTGGCGAAGGTTACCACCAAGTTTTTGGAGGGCCGCATGCCGAGGTTCAGGCCATGGCAGCGGTTCAGGATCAAAATGAAATCGAAGGTGCTACGGTCTATGTTAGTCTCGAACCCTGCGCGCATTTTGGCAAAACCCCACCCTGCAGCAACCTGCTCATCGAAAAAAAAGTGGCCCAAGTTGTGGTTGCTTGTAAAGATCCCAACCCAAAAGTTGCCGGAAAAGGCATTGAGCGCCTACTCAAAGCAGGAATACAAGTCGAGGTTGGTATCTTAGAAGCCGCCGCCAAACAACTCAACAAACGCTTTTTTTGCTACCATCAAAAACAAAGACCACATGTGGTACTGAAGTGGGCCCAAACCAAAGACGGTTTTCTGGACCGCCTCCGAGACACCGAACAGAAAGGCATCAATTGGATATCCTCCGAAGAATCGAGGTCTTTGGTACATCATTGGCGCAGTCAAGAAATGAGTATTCTTGTGGGCAAGCACACCGCACTCAATGACAACCCATCCTTAACAGTGAGAGAAGTCAGCGGTAAAAACCCTATTAGAATATTAATAGACAGCCAACTTCAAGTTCAAAACGACATCAGTTTGTTTTCCGAAGATGCCCCAACACTCATCTTCAATCGGCTTAAAAACGAAACCAAAGGCAATATCGAATGGATTAAAATCCAAGAGACCGCCACCAAAAACATCCTTGAAGAGCTCTATAAACGAGGCATTCACTCTGTAATGGTTGAAGGCGGAAGCCGCACATTACAGTATTTCATCATAGACAACGTATGGGATGAAGCTTACGTGCTCGTTGGAGACCTCAACTACGGTGAGGGCATCAAAGCGCCCGTATTGAATCGGGTACCCACCAACGTGCATCCTTTCGGAACCGACCAAATTTACTATTATAAACGACGAACGTGAAAAAAATCAGTCTGCTCATCAGTTCCCTATTTGTAACGCTAAGTCTATTGGCACAAAGCTATCAGTTAGCGGTGCTCAAGTATAATGGTGGTGGCGATTACTATGCGAACCCTACAGCGCTGCCCAACCTAATTAAATTCTGTAATGCAGAGCTCGGTATGAGCATCTCCAAAGAAGTGCCTTACGTGGAAGTGGGGAGTGCCGATTTGTATCAGTATCCGTTGTTGCACATGACTGGCCATGGAAATGTCGTATTTTCAAAAGCTGAAGCCTTGAATCTGAGAACTTATTTGCTCTCGGGCGGCTTTTTGCACATCGACGACAACTACGGTATGGATGGCTTCATTCGGGCTGAGCTCAAAAAAGTGTTTCCGGAAGCTACCCTCACAGAGGTGCCGTCTAGCCACCCTATCTTTTCAGCACATTACACCTTTGCAAATGGCTTGCCCAAAATTCATGAGCACGACGGCAAACGCCCTCAAGCGTTTGGGATTGTCATTGATGGCAGGTTGGTTTGCCTCTATACCTATGAAACAGATTTGTCTGACGGCTGGGAAGACCCACAAGTTCATAACGACCCGCCAGAAAAAAGGCGCCAAGCTTTGCAGATGGGCGCCAATATCGTTTCTTACGCTTTTTCGAACTAAAACAGCGGCAACTTAATGTTGGTGTCCGTCGTGTTCTCCATGCGGGTGATCATGTTCTTCAGCGCTCACTTTAAGCAATTCAATTTCAAAAACTAAATCTGCATAGGCTGGAATAGAACCCGGACGGCCTTGTTTGCCGTAAGCATTATAGTAAGGAATAAACAACAGGATTTTCCCGCCCTCTTTAATGAGCGTAATGCCTTCTTCAAAACCTGGAATCATGCGCTGCACTTTGTATTGAAAATCTAATGGTGCGTTGCGGTCTTTGGAAGAGTCGAATTTTTTGCCGCCACGACGGAAAGTACCGGTGTAATGTAGGCTAACTTTATTGCCTTCTTTAACTTCAGCTCCTTTACCCCCATCTAAAATGACATAAACCAATCCAGTTGGGCTCTGCTGCGCCTTAGGATAATTCTTTTGTACTTCTGCAAACATAAAGTTTTTGTAGTCTTCCTGAGACATTGCTGCAATTTGAGCGAGCTCTGCTTGTTCTTGTGCTTCAGCCGCTTTTTTAGCCAAATAAACTTGATCAAATGCAGCCTGCGCATCCCATTTTTGGGCAGCTTTTCCAACGCGAATGATTTCGACTTTGCGCATGGTATCGTTTTGCGCAATGGCATCTACGACTTCTTGCCCCGAGACAACATTGCCAAAAACGGTGTGCTTGCCGTCGAGCCAAGGCGTTTCTTTGTGGGTGATGAAAAATTGCGATCCGTTGGTGTTGGGGCCTGAGTTGGCCATCGAGAGGATACCTGGGCCTACATGTTTGAGCGTAGGGTCGATTTCGTCATAAAATTTGTAACCTGGATCGCCAGCGCCAGTACCTTGTGGGTCGCCACCTTGAATCATGAAATTGGCGATGACGCGGTGAAACACCAAACCATCAAAAAATGGCGTGGTAAAGGATTTGTCACCGACCTTGAAATGACCTTCGGCTAAACCTACAAAATTCCCGACGGTCATGGGTGTTTTTTGATACTCCAACTGACAAACAATAATGCCTTTGTTCGTGGTAAAGCGCGCATAAATACCATCTTGGATTTCTGTGGCTTGCTGCGCATGAAGTAAACTCGTAAAAGGAAGAAAGAGAAGTGTAAAAAGTAATTTTTTCATAGGATTATTTTTCGATGTCTAATAATTCAACTTCAAAGATCAGAACGGAATAAGGCGGTATCAACTCTGTTGGTGATCCTGGGCCATAAGCCAATTCTTGAGGGATATAAAAACGATATTTAGCACCAATGCTCATGAGCTGTACACCTTCGGTCCAGCCTGGAATGACTGCATTGAGCGGAAAAGAAATAGGTTCTTTGCGCTCTACGGAGCTATCAAAAATTTGACCGTCAATGTTGGTTCCGGTGTAGTGTACCTTTACAGTAGAACTCGCTGTGGGTTTTTGACCTCTACCTTTTTTGAGTACTTCGTATTGTAAGCCACTGGCCGTTACCTGAATTTCTTTTTTCTTGGCGTTTTCTAGAAGAAAAAGCTCACCTCTTTCGCGGTTGACTCGGCCCGCTTCTTTTTCGGCTGCGAGTGCTTCTTGATTGACCGCGTCTTCTGCTTGCTGGATCGCCTGCATCTTTTCTTGAAAGTAAGACATAACGCACTGATTGGCTGGGTCTTGAATGATGCTAGGGCGCTGCATCATGGCGTCGCTAAGCCCTTGCAACAACAAAGCTACATTGGCCTCCGGAAAATCTTTGAGGACGCTTTGCGCGATGTTTTGTCCGGCTAAGTAGCTGACAGAATCTATTCTTGATTTGACTTGTGGCTCTTGGGCATTGGCTTGAAAAGCCAACGCAATAGCCATAATTGGGATAAGTGTTTTTTTCATGTTCGTTTAAATTTCATTTCGGGTATCTGAGCCCCAAAACATTTTGTTTCGGATGGTATCTAAAAAGTTGTTGTCTTCGAATTTCACGACGTTGATCATGAATTCTGCTTTGGTAATGGTCACCTTCTCGCCTTGCTTGATGTGTTGGGAATGGCCATCAAGAGATAGTAAATAGGAGCGGTCTCGGCCTTCTACTTGCAGTGAGATAGGCATGTGGTCTGGCACAACAACCGGACGCACATTGAGGTTGTGAGGTGCGATTGGCGTCAGGATATGTACTTGGCAGCCTGGCGTAATGATCGGGCCACCACAACTAAGGCTATAGGCTGTAGAGCCTGTTGGCGTGGCAACAATTAGGCCGTCGGCCCAATAAGTATTGAGAAATTTATCGCCGAGATACGCATGCACTTTAATCATGGAGGAGGTATCTTTTTTCTGGAGCGTTAGCTCGTTAAGAGCAAAGTTTTCGTCGGCAAAGAGGTCGTTTTCGGTATGAACCCTGAGCAAAGACCTTTTCTGAAATTCGTACTGACCTGCTGCAAAGCGCTCAAGCGTTTGAGCAATTTGATCTTTGGACAGATTAGATAAAAAACCCAAACGACCGGTATTGATCCCGAGAATCGGTACACCTGAATCTCGGATATAAGAAACAGCCTTCAAAAAGGTGCCGTCGCCGCCAATGCTGATCATGAGGTCATAGCCCGTCTGGAGATCGAGGTGGTTTTCATAGGTGCTGTAGGTCGTGCTCGTGTTGAATTTTGTGTGCAGTTGTTGGGCGAGTTCTTTTTCAAGTACCGGCACCCAACCCAAAAGCTCAATTCCTTTGAGTAGGTTTTCAAAGACAGTGTAGTCTTGCTTGAATATTTTTTTGGCGTATAAGGCGATTTGTTTCATTACATGCTCAAATAATGCATGAGTTCTTGGTACCGATCTTGGAGCTCACTAGGTTGTTGACTGTCTTCGTAGCTGACCAATACATGGTAATCATAGCGTTCAAAGGTACGGATAATTGCACTTAAATTTTGTTGATTGATGCGCAAATTGACCTGAATTTTGGTGCTATCTGGAAGGTAGCTCACGAATAAATTCAGGATTTTGGCTTGATTGCTCTCGACAATTTGAGCAATCTGAGCGAGTGTGTAGTCATTGGCATTCATTTCGAGTACCAAAACAGAACCCGTTTCATTGAGACCACTGGTGTCGGCAAGTAATTGAAGCAATTCATGCGCACTAATGACGCCTAAGTAATTTTCTTGGCGATCTAGAACGGGTAAAACCGATAATTTGAAGAGCGCAAAATGCTGTAGTAAATCGAAAAGATGCGCATCGGCAAAAGCAAAAGGACGCGCAAGGTGCTGAAAAAGCTCATCGAGGCTTTCTTCGAGACTGATTTGATCGAGCAATTCGGATTCAGAAACAAGCCCGACAAAATTGCCGTTTTTGAGTACCGGTAAGTGATTGACCTGGAATTCGTCCATCCATAACAGCGCTTTTTCTCCGCTATCGGTGTGCAATAAAGGCGGTATTTGATCAGAAAGAATGTTGGATGCTCTCATAGTAGGCGCAAAATACTAAATTACTTGAATGTTTCGTACTTTTGCAACTCAATTATTGTGCCATGACCAGACTCAGCGTGAATATCAATAAAATCGCAACACTGCGCAATGCAAGAGGTGGTCAGACCCCTAACGTGTTGCAGTTTGCACTCGATGCCGAAAGATTCGGTGCACAAGGCATCACCGTGCACCCAAGGCCCGATGAACGACACATCACCACCCAAGATTGCTACGACCTCCACGAGCGCGTTCAGACTGAATTCAACATTGAAGGTTATCCTGATGCGCGCTACCTGCAACTCATCAAAGACCTGCGTCCGGCTCAAGCCACTTTAGTTCCGGACCCACCCGGCGTACTTACCTCCAATGCTGGCTGGGATTGCATCGCACAAGCCACCTTGCTCGAACCCATTATTGCTCAAATTCAAGCTTTAGGGGTGCGCGTTTCGCTTTTTATGGAAACAGATTTCGCTCAAATTGACAAAGCCAAGGCACTCGGTGCAGACCGCATTGAATTCTACACTGGGCCTTACGCTGAAAATTATACTTTGGGGCCTCAGGCAGCAGTAGAACCCTACCGCCTAGCAGCGCTTCATGCACATGCACAAGGCTTAGGTATCAATGCTGGGCACGACCTCAGTTTGGAAAATTTGGCTTTCTTAAAAGCTTCGCTTGTTGCACTAGATGAAGTTTCGATTGGGCATGCACTGATCTCAGATGCACTTTATCTGGGTATTGAAAACACCATTCAGCGCTACCTTTACGAATTGCGCGAAGGCGCTTGATGCAACACGCGCTGCGGATACGGAATTTCTACGGAGTAAGATCTAAATAAGCGATCGATTTCAAGCCTGATCTCCGATTTATAGTTGTTGATATCCCAACTTTGGTCGGCCCAAAAAATGAGTTCGAGTTCTAAACCTGAATCGCCAAAATCAGCAAGGCGCACAACAACAGGATTGTTCTTTTTTACTTTAGGATGCGCGAATGCTGCTTGTTTGAGTAGGCGTTCAATCAGTGGAATATCTGAGCCATAAGCAACAGTGAGTTTGATCGTAAAGCGCGTGAGTTCAGAACCATGGCTCCAGTTTTCGATGCGGTCTTGGGTTAAATGCGTATTGGGAATGATCAGAACGTTGTCCTCACGGGTCTGTATTTGGGTGGTGCGCACGTTGATTTTTACAATTTTGGCGACAATGGACTCATTGCTTACACCATTCATTTTAGACTTACCTGAAATTTCGACAATATCTCCTACCCTCAAATTGCCCTCAAAAAGCAAAACAATTCCGGCAATCATGTCTTTGAATACATCTTGTAATCCCAAACCTAAACCCACCAAAAGCCCCACTGAACTGGTGAGTAAAATCATGAGGTCTATGCCGAGTAGCTTAAAGCAAAACAAGATGGAGGCCACGTAGATAAAATACTTAGCCAATTGGTTATAGACAAACTCAGTGCCTGCGTCGTAGTGTGGGCTTCCTTTGAAACGTCTCGCAAGATAGAGCTTGGTGAGATTGACGGCGATTTTGGCGCCAAAAAAGACAGAAATAACAATGAGGATATCGGCAAAATCAATTTTAAAACTCTCAAAAGAAAGCAATTTAAATTGCAAGAAATCATTGAAGGTGACATGCCCGTTGTTGTAGCGCAAACTCAGCACGGCGATGTAAATGGCCAACAAATAAACACTTTGGCTCACCAAACGCAAACGCGCCATTTGCTTGACTTCCAATTGGATATTAGCGCTCTTGACATAGCCTTTCAAAGCCTTATGCACCAAACGACGCAATACGGCCGCGGCCAAAAAGATGAGCAGCAAAAAAATAAGATTCCAAAAACAAATCTTATAAGGTCCGATGTAAAAGAGGGTTTCTGCAAACATATCAACGGATAAGCGTGATGCCAATTTGCTCAGAAAGGAGCATTTTGACTTTTTCAAGGCTGACTAATTCACCTAGTGCCAAAATAAGGTCGTCGTCTTGGAGGTTTTTATCGCTCAGCTCTTGGCGGATATTTTTGATTTTCTGCTCGACAAAAGCCAACTTAAAACGGTAAATCACGTGCACAACCGTTTGGTAGAGGTCGTCGGATTCCGACTTTGTTTGGATTTTATAGCGCGCCACCCAGTTATGGCTAAGCTCTTGCTCTTGGGCTTCTATATCGGCCACAAATTGAACAATCTCTTGTTTTTCGTGGCGCAAAAAGTAAGTGGCCTCGTAGAGTGTGTTTTCTTCGAGCACGCCATTTTCAAAAATGCGGTAGATTTCTTCGTATAGTGCATTTTCAAAATGAAGCTCGTCTTTTTGTAGTTCGTGAACAATAAGCTCGATAACGCTCGTTTGGGTTTCGGTTTGGCCGGGCTCTTGCCAAAGGAGGGCACGGGTACCGTATTTAATCAGGATACGAATGAGCTCTGCCTCAAAAAGCGTGAGGTCTTCTTCGTGGTCAGTACTTGCCTGTAAAGATTGCGGCGCGGGTGTTTTGGGCAGTTGAATGGCCTCAAGCGCAGGGTCTTGGTAAGATTTAGCCATGGCTGTTTTACGCAACTGAAGCAATTCTGACTGCACAATAGACTCTGCGATATCGAACTGTTGCGCCAACTGCTGTACGTAAACCGAGCGGGTAATTTGATCTGGTATCAGTGAAACAGAATGAACGATGTCTTTGATAAGGCCTGCACGTAAAATGGGGTCATTGCCACCTTCTGCTAGCAAAATACCTGCCTTGAAGGAGATGAAATCTTGTTTGTGAGCTGCAATATAGGCGCTCAATTCGGCTGATGAGCGCGATTTTGAAAAGGAATCGGGGTCTTCGCCATCGGGAAAGAGAATAACTTTGACGTTGAGACCTTCTTCCAAAATGAGGTCAATGCCGCGAAAGCTAGCTTTGATACCTGCCGCGTCACCATCGTAGAGAATAGTGAGGTTTTTGGTATAACGGCTCACTAACTTGACTTGTTCTTTGGTGAGGGAGGTTCCGGAAGAGGATACCACATTTTGTATGCCCGCTTGGTGCATACTGATCACATCGGTGTAACCCTCGCAGAGCAAGCATTCGTTGTATTTGACGATGTCGCCTTTAGCAAAATAAAGACCGTAGAGGATCTCGCTTTTGTTGTAAATGATGCTCTCGGGCGAATTGAAATACTTGGCAATTTTTTTATCGGCAAGCAGGGTGCGGCCACCAAAACCAAGTACGCGCCCAGACACGCTGTGAATCGGGAACATCACGCGACCCTTGAAAAAATCGAAGGTGCGCTCGTCTTTTGATTTGGTGAGGCCGATGGCTTCTAAATAGGCTTTGTTATAGCCTTTTTCAAGTGCTAAATCTGTAAATGCAGCGCCTGTGTTCAGGCAATAACCTAATTGAAATTTTTCGATGGTGGCCCGACTGAATCCGCGCTCCTCAAAATAAGAAAGCCCGATTGCTTTACCTTCTTGAGAATTGAGCAGCATGTCGGAGAAGGTGTTTTTGGCAAACTCATTGATGATCAAAAAACTCTCGCGCTCGTTGAGGGCAGCAAGCTCTTCGGCAGTGGCTTCTCGCTCTTCTGGAACTTCGATGTTGTAGCGCTTGGCCAACCAACGCAGCGCTTCTGGGTAACTAAAATGCTCTTTTTCCATCAAGAAACTGGCAGCGTTACCGCCCTTTCCAGTGGAGAAACACTTGAAAATTTGTTTGACCGGCGACACCACGAACGATGGTGTTTTTTCGTCTGTGAAGGGGCTCAAGCCCTTGAGGTTAGAACCCGCGCGCTTGAGTTGCACAAATTCTCCGATCACTTCTTCGATGCGAGCGGTTTGTAGAATTTGATCGACGATATGCGGCGGAATTTTACTCATTTAGATCCTTAGGGATTGAAATTATTGACCGTTTTGTTGCCTTTTTCGTCGTAGGTAACCCACTCACCTATCATTTGGTCATCTTTGTATTGGCCGTAATAATGAATCCTTCCATTCGGATATTTGACAATCGAATGCCCATTCTTTTTACCTGCAACATAAAACGTGAAAGAAAGCAAGTTTCCTTTTTCGCTGTAATAATTCCATTTGCCCTCGCGCGCACCTTTTTGAGTGAGCTCTCCTTCATACTTGACTTGTTTTTTGCCGGGATACCACTCTTTGTAGTGGCCATCTTTGATTTCGACAAGTTTTTCTTTAACTACTTGCTTGGTTTGCTGGTCTTTACTTTTGTTTTGGCAAGAAACACCTAGCAAAAGTAGCGTGAGGATGAATATAAAATGGATGTGTTTCATGGTGTTATTTTTCGCGGTTCATGGTGTAAGCCACCAAACCTATTAACGAAGCTTTTGCGGGGCTGTCGGGGTAGCTGTCTAAAATTTCTAAGGCCTCAGCTGCCAACTCCTCCATGCGCTTTTGAGCGTATTGCACACCACCAGACTCCCAAACCAATTGAATGGCGCGCTGTACGCGGTTGCTGACGTCGTATTCGTTTTTAATAATGTAGCGCAATTCTTTTTGAATGGCTAGGGGTGCGTTTTGCAGCGCGTAAATGAGGGGAAGCGTGAGTTTTTGCTCGCGGATGTCTATCCCTGTTGGCTTGCCGATATGTTCACCAGTGCCGTAGTCAAAGATGTCGTCTTTGATTTGAAAAGCCAAACCGATGAGTTCTCCAAACTGACGGAGCTTGCTGCGCTCTTGCTGTGCTCCTACACTGAGTGCTCCGGCCTCACAGCAGGTAGCGATGAGCGAAGCTGTTTTTTTGCGAATGACTTCGTAATAGATTGCCTCTGTGATGTCGAGGTGACGCGCCTTTTCAATTTGAAGCAACTCTCCTTCGGACATTTCTTGAACAGCTCTAGCGACAATTTCGAGGAGGTCCATGTTGCGCTTTTCGATCGAGAGCAACAAGATGCGCGAAAGCATGTAATCGCCGACCAGTACGGCAATTTTATTTTTCCAGAGCGCGTTCACGGAGAAAAAACCGCGGCGCTCTGCAGCGTCGTCTACGACGTCGTCGTGAACCAGCGTAGCTGTGTGGAGAAGCTCTACAAGGGTTGTGGCGTCGAAGGTAGTGGGGTTGATTTCGCCGAGCATTTTGGCACTCAGAAAAACAAACATAGGACGCAATTGCTTGCCTTTGCGCTTGACAATGTAACTTGTTACTTTATCGAGCAAAGCGACATCGGCATGCATCGCATTTTGAAAATGGATTTCAAAATCTACCAATTCTTGCTGAATTGGTGCGGTGATGTCGTCTAGGCGCTGCATCTAACAAATATACGAAAAGCCATGGCCTAATCGCAAAGCTGAGCTGCGAAACTTAACGCGAAAGGTGCATATTTCTTTCGGAGTAAATTTTGGTAAAGAATGGATCCTTTAAATCTTTGATGAAACGAATGGCCTCACCCGTAGATTTCATTTCTGGGCCCAACTCTTTTTTGACATCTGGGAATTTCTCGTAGGAGAATACCGGAATTTTGATCGCATAGCCTTCTTTGCGGGGCTGAAAATTGAAGTCGGTGACTTTGTTGTGCCCGAGCATAACTTTAGTGGCGTAATTGACATAAGGCTCGTCGTAAGCCTTAGCAATAAACGGCACAGTGCGAGATGCACGCGGATTGGCTTCAATGACGTAAACTTTATCGTCTTTGATGGCAAATTGGATATTGAGTAAGCCTACGGTTTTGAGTTCTACAGCAATTTTTCTGGTGATGTCTTCGATTTGCGTCATGACAAAATCGCCAAGGTTGTAAGGAGGCAAGACCGCGTAGGAGTCGCCGGAGTGAATACCGGCAGGCTCGATGTGTTGCATGATGCCAATGATGTAGACGTTTTCGCCATCGCAGATGGCATCGGCTTCGGCTTCAATTGCACCACCCAAGAAGTGATCGAGCAAGATTTGGTTATTGCCCATTTCATTGAGGATATCGACGACATGGTGCTCAAGCTCTTCTTTGTTGATGACAATTTTCATTTTTTGCCCACCTAAGACATAAGAAGGGCGTACGAGCAATGGAAAACCTAGTGTTTCAGATAATTCGATGGCTTGCTCTGCGCTCTCTACCACGCCGTATTGCGGGAAGGGCACGTTATTTTTCTCGAGTAGTTTGGAGAAACGACCGCGGTCTTCGGCTAAATCTAGGGCTTCATAAGAGGTACCAAGAATTGGAATGCCGTAGCGCTCGAGCTTTTCTGCCAATTTGAGCGCAGTTTGCCCTCCTAGCTGCACAATGACGCCGATTGGCTTTTCGTGCTGAATGATGTCGTAGATGTGCTCCCAGAAGACGGGCTCAAAATAGAGTTTATCTGCGGTATCAAAGTCAGTGGAGACGGTTTCGGGGTTGCAATTGATCATGATGGTTTCATAGCCGCATTCTTTGGCTGCCAACACACCGTGCACACAAGAGTAATCGAATTCGATACCTTGGCCAATGCGGTTTGGACCAGAACCTAAAACCACCACCTTAGGACGCTCGCTGACTACACTTTCGTTTTCGTATTCAAAAGTGGAGTAATAGTAAGGCGTTTTGGCTTCAAACTCAGCAGCGCAGGTATCTACAAGCTTGTAGACGCGATTGATGCCGAGCTCTTTTCTTTTTTGATATACTTCAGATTCTAGGCAGCGCAAGAGGTGTGCAACCTGGCGGTCTGCATAACCTTTTTGCTTGGCTTCGAAAAGGAGCTCTTGTGGGATATTTTCGAGGTGGAATTTTTCAATTCTGCGCTCGAGCTTAATGAGGTCTTCGATTTGCTTGAGGAACCAGATATCGATTTTGGTTTTTTCGACGATGGTTTTAAAGGGAATACCCAATTTGATGGCATCGTAGATATGAAACAAGCGATTCCAGCTCGCAAATTCTAGGGAATTGAGGATTTCGTTTTGGTTGGTGAGTTCTTTGCCGTCGGCACCTAAACCATTGCGGTTGATCTCTAGTGACTGACACGCTTTTTGCAGTGCTTCTTGGAAACTGCGGCCGATGCCCATGACCTCCCCTACAGACTTCATTTGAAGGCCTAGTTGGCGATTGGTACCAGGGAATTTATTGAAATTCCAACGAGGTATTTTGACGATGACGTAGTCTAGGGTTGGTTCAAAAAGCGCAGAAGTTGTTTTGGTGATTTGGTTGCTGAGCTCATTGAGGTGATAACCAATAGCCAATTTGGAGGCAATTTTGGCAATCGGATAACCAGTTGCTTTTGAGGCCAATGCAGATGAACGCGACACCCGCGGATTGATTTCAATAGCGATGATGTCTTCGTTGTTGTCTGGGGAAACGGCAAACTGCACATTACAACCCCCTGCAAAATTGCCGATTGAACGCATCATGTTGATGGCCATATCGCGCATTTTTTGGAAAGTGGTGTCAGAGAGGGTCATGGCCGGGGCCACGGTAATGGAGTCTCCGGTATGGATACCCATTGGGTCAAAGTTCTCGATGGAGCAGATGATCACGACGTTGTCATTGGCATCGCGCAGGAGCTCTAGCTCATATTCTTTCCAGCCCAAGAGTGCTTTGTCTATCATGACCTCGTGGATCGGTGAAAGTTGCAAGCCGCGCTCTAGGAGGTTGTCAAATTCTTTTGGTTCGTGTAAGATACTTGCCCCAGAACCGCCTAAAGTATAGGACGGGCGAATGCAGAGCGGGAAACCAAATTCTTGCGCGATTTCTTTGCCTTCCAAAAAAGACTTAGCTGTTTTTTGGGGCGCCATTGGCACGCCAATTTGAAGCATGAGTTCGCGGAAAGCTTCACGGTTTTCGGTGATTTCGATGGCATTGATATCTACGCCAATGATGCGCACGCCGTGTTGTTCCCAGATGCCCATTTCATCGCACTGAATACAAAGATTGAGTGCAGTTTGACCACCCATGGTTGGCAAAACGGCGTCAATTTGATGGTTTTGGAGGATCTTGATAATGCTCTCGGGCTCAAGTGGCTGAAGGTAGACGTTGTCTGCCACCACTTTGTCGGTCATGATGGTGGCTGGATTGGAGTTGATGAGTGTAACTTCAATTCCTTCTTCGCGCAGCGAGCGTGCTGCTTGAGAACCAGAGTAGTCGAATTCACAGGCTTGACCAATTACAATAGGACCACTACCAATAATGAGAACGGATTTGATCGAAAGATCTTTAGGCATAAGGGCTTCAATTTACTAGTTTCTTTGAGCGAAACCTTCGCTGCAAATTGAGCACAAATTTAAGTTAAATTCGGTCGATAGCTGCATTTAAGCAGGATTGTTTTTTAACAATCTAAGCTACTAATGTTAATTAAATGCCATCAAACGCAGTGACGCGAGATAAATTGGAGCGCTAAGTGATTGAAGGTCTCGGCTTGTTCGTAATTGACAACGTGTCCGCATTGCGGAACAACACGCAGTTCCGATGCTTTATCTTGGTTCACCAAAACCCGAACAGGATTTAAAAACATGTGGTCTTGCTCACCCATCACATATAAAGTTGGGATGGTTTCTGGAGCGGCATTGATGCGCGTGAGATAGGCGGTGAGGCGTGCCGTGAGCTTGAACCAACGCTGAAATTCTTTGTCCATCACCTTTTTAGCCTCATTGATAAATAAGTGACGAGATGCTTTGTGATTGGCACGCGGCATCATGATGCGCGCCATTAGTTGATACAAAGACATTTGAGGTAAAAAACTGTATAGCATGCGGCCCAATCGTAAAATCAGGCGCGAACGCACGTTGAGCTTGGTAACGGCGCCGGCGAAGATCATGCTTTTGACTAGATCTGGTCGTTGTGAACGCAGAGATTTGATGACAATAGAACCTAAAGAAACGCCTACAAAATGTGCTTGTGCGATCCCTTTTTGATCGAGAAGTGCAATGACATCAGAGGCGATGAGCTCGAAAGAATATTGTTGATTGTATGCACTGACCTTTTGGCTCTTGCCGTGCCCTCTTAAATCGAGTACCAATACATTGTGGCGCTCACAAAAATCTTTGAGTTGTTTGTGCCAAATAGAGGAGCTCCCTCCTGCCCCATGGACAAACACAACCCATTGATCAGAGCTGCGGTGCAAAAAAGACTTAGAATAGAGCATGTGCAAAAATAAAAAAACACCCGTTCAAAACGGGTGTTTTCATGAATTATATAAATAAAGAGGTTTATTTATCTTTTACTTCTTCGAAGTCAACGTCTGTCACTTCGTCTTGAGCTGAACCAGAACCGGCATCAGCATCTTGACCTGAAGCGGCGCCTTGATCGTTAGAAGCGTTGTACATGTCTTGCGACGCTGCACTAAATACTTCGTTGAGGCGGTCCATAGCTGGCTGAAGATTGGCCATATTTTTGGCTTCAAACTCCGTTTTAAGCGCTGCCAATGCATCTTCGATTGGTTGCTTTTTATCGGCAGGGATTTTGTCTCCGTATTCTTTCAACTGGCGCTCTGTTTGGAAGATAAGAGAGTCTGCTTTATTGACTAACTCAGCTTCTTCGCGGCGCTTGTTGTCGGCGTCAGCATTGGCTTCTGCCTCTGCTTTCATGCGTTGGATTTCTTCGTCAGACAAACCGCTAGAAGCTTCAATTTTGATTGATTGGAGCTTGCCAGTACCTTTGTCTTTGGCGGAGATGTTCATGATGCCGTTTGCGTCGATATCGAAAGTAACCTCGATTTGCGGCACACCGCGTTGTGCAGGCGGAATGTCTGTGAGTTGGAAACGACCAAGCGTTTTGTTGTCGTTGGCCATGGCGCGCTCACCTTGCAATACGTGGATTTCTACTGAAGGCTGGTTGTCGGCAGCTGTAGAGAATACTTCAGATTTTTTGGTTGGAATAGTAGTGTTTGCGTCGATAAGCTTGGTGAAAACACCACCCATGGTTTCGATACCTAAAGAAAGTGGAATGACATCTAACAATAAAACATCTTTGACTTCACCCGTGAGGACACCACCTTGAATAGCGGCACCAACAGCAACTACTTCATCCGGATTCACTCCTTTAGAAGGCGCTTTGCCAAAGAAACGCTCAACAGCTTCTTGAATGATTGGAATACGTGTAGAACCACCAACGAGGATTACTTCATCGATGTCTGATGGCTGCAAGCCAGCGTTTGAAAGCGCTGAACGGCAAGGCGCGATGGTGCGCTCCACGATACTCGAAATAAGTTGCTCAAATTTGGCGCGCTGCATGGTGCGCACTAAGTGCTTAGGAATACCGTTAACCGGCATGATGTAAGGCAAGTTGATTTCTGTAGATGTAGTAGAAGACAACTCAATTTTTGCTTTTTCTGCGGCTTCTTTCAAGCGCTGAAGTGCCATAGGGTCTTGGCGCAAATCAAGGCCTTCTTCGGCTTTGAATTCTTCTGCTAACCAAGTAATGATTGCTTCATCGACGTCGTCGCCACCGAGGTGGGTGTCGCCATCTGTAGCCAATACTTCAAAAACGCCATCGCCTAATTCAAGAACAGAAACGTCGTGGGTACCACCACCGAAGTCAAATACAACGATTTTTTGGTCGATACCTTTTTTGTCGAGGCCGTAAGCAAGTGCTGCAGCGGTAGGCTCATTGATGATGCGCTTGATGGTGAGACCAGCGATTTCGCCTGCTTCTTTGGTCGCTTGGCGCTGTGCATCGTTGAAGTATGCCGGTACGGTAACAACCGCTTCAGTTACTTCTTGCCCGAGGTAATCTTCTGCTGTTTTCTTCATTTTTTGAAGGATCATGGCAGAGATTTCTTGCGGAGAATACATTCTGTCGTCTATTTTGACGCGCGGCGTGTTGTTGTCGCCTTTCACTACTTGATATGGCATGCGCGACACTTCTTTCGAAGATTCGTCGAAGCTAGAGCCCATAAAGCGTTTGATTGAAGAGATGGTTTTGGTTGGGTTGGTGATAGCTTGTCTTTTAGCTGGGTCACCGACTTTGCGTTCTCCGCCCTCTACAAAAGCAACAACTGAAGGTGTGGTGCGCTTACCTTCTGCGTTGGCAATGACAACTGGTTCATTGCCTTCCATGACCGAAACACAAGAGTTGGTTGTTCCGAGGTCGATTCCGATTATTTTTCCCATTTTATTTTTAATTTTTGATACTAGGTTTTGTCAAGTATTGTGCCAGCAGAAAAAAGCTGCACTTTTATGACATTTTGATCCATTTCACACCTTTCCAGATGTCTTTTTGTCAGTTTTGCTGACATTGGTAACATAGGTTACCTAAATACACTGATAAAGCTTGTAACTTTGATTTATGATATTTGGAAAAGGAACAAAAATGTATAGCATTGCCAAGATGAAATGTCCGCAATGCCACGAAGGTCAATTCTTGGTTTCACACCCTTACGACTTTAAATATTTGGGCGATGTCAAGAAGGAATGCGATGTTTGTCATTTGAAATACGAGCGCGAGCCCGGTTTTTATTATGGCGCTATGTATGTTTCTTACGCGTTGGGAGTCGCTTTATTCGTTACCGTTTGGACTTCTTGTAACCTCTGGTTTCCTTGGCTCAGTGCCTGGAGTCAGATTGGTTTAGTTGTCTTTTTCACTATTGTGCTTTCACCTTATTTATTTGCCCTCTCCAAAATCATTTGGGCCAATATGTTTATCAAGTACGACAAAGATGCTCAGACCAGAAAGTAAACTTGAAATGCTGCAGGCTCATTTAGGCTATGTCCTAGAAGCGGCCCTGCTAGAAGAAATGGCTGAAGTAGCTAAAATCCGAGAGACCGCCACTGACGAGGTGGTGGTTCATGTGGGCGATCAGTTACAAATGATTCCAATCGTCATTGAAGGCTCCATTAAAATTTCTCGAGAAAACGAAAACGGAGACGAATTGCTACTTTACTATATGGAAGGCGGAGATACCTGCGCGATGTCCTTGCAGTGTTGTACCCGAAAAATCGACTCTCAAATTAAAGCTACCTCAATGGAGCCCTCCTTGCTCTTGATGTTTCCTTCAGAATTCATGGAGCGTTGGCTAGACCACTATAAATCTTGGCGCCAATTCATTTTAGACAGTTACCACACGCGCATGTTAGAACTCATGGAGTCTATTGATGCCATTGCATTCATGAACTTAGATCAGCGCTTGCTCAAATACCTTTCTGATCAAGCTAAAATTCTCGGCAGTGTGGAAATCAATCATACCCATCAACAAGTAGCAGACGACTTACATTCTTCAAGGGTGGTCATCTCTAGGCTGCTCAAGCAACTTGAAACCAAAGGAGAGATCAAATTGTTGCGCAATAAAATCATCCTTCAAAACTTTTAAACTTTTTTGATAATATTTTGTTAACTTGTGGTCCATTAACCACTAAAACAACCTATTATGAAAAAATTAGTACACATTTTGTGCAGTATTTTACTGCTCGGTGTAGGCTTCAAGACCCATGCGCAGGGCTTAACTTGCGCGTCGGCCCTACCCGTTACGCCCGGTACATTTACCGCGAGCACCCTTGTCGGCACACCTTCCCAAACGACTGCCACCGCAGCAGGATGGTATGCCTACACACCCACTTCGAATGGTATCTTGAATATCAATTCTTGTAGTGGCGGTTCTGATACCCGTCTTTGGATTTGGTCTGGCGCTTGTACAGCCCTTGCACCTGTTGCCAATAACGACGATTTCACAGGCTGTATTTCAACAGGAACCAACGCCTATGCATCCAAAATTGAGAATGTCATTTTAATGGCAGGCACCACGTATTATTTTGAATGGGACAACGTCTGGGAAGCAACTGGTTTTACCTGGAGCTTTACCTTTGCTGCGCTTCCTGCCAACAACGATGCTGGAATTACCGCTGTTACCAACCGCAATACCCGCGTGGCTATTTCGCAAGCAAGCTATGGAATCCCGATGGGCGCTACCGTCAAGAACTTCAGCGGCTCACCACTCACCAATGTGGTCTTGACTACAGAAATTTATGAGTTGCCCAACACCACAACGCCAATTCAGACCTATGCCAGCACAGCCCAAACTTTAGGGATTGGTGCTCAACAAGCTATTACCGCCGGTACTTGGGCGCCAGTGCTTACCTCTTCAAAATCTTACCTCATCAAGTACATCAAAACACAAACCGAGGTAGACGGCGTTACCACCAATGACCAAACTACCCAAAACCTTACCATTGATTACAACTATACTGCCCGTGACAATAATGTGTATCAAGTTGCCTACAACTGGTCTTCTACACTTGAGTACACACAAGGGGTAATCCATACTGTATACGGTGCAGACAACATGACAGGCGCGGCTTACTTCATCCAAAGTACCTCCACTACTCAGGTTTATACCGTACAAGTATTTCAAGTTACAGCAGGTGTTGTTGCCACAACTCCTTTGTATACCTCTGCCAATATCACTGCAAATGGTTCAGGTTGGAAATACCATACCTTCCCTACACCTATTCCTGTGACTGCAGGTGAGTACCTCATCGCCATTAAAAAAACAGGAACAACCTCTTTCCCTGTAGGTGCTGACCTCAACTTGTTTACCGCAGGTAAAAACGTGGTGCGCACAGGTGCTGCTGGTGCTTGGAACCCAGTTGAAGCATACGGCGTTAGCCCAGCTTTCATGATCCGCCCTAAATTTGGTACAGATCCTTCAAACGAAATCGCTTTCTTGAACAATGCCAACCCAGGTGGACAAAGCACCAAACTCCATACGCGTCAGTCGCTCACTGGAAACGACCTTAGCTTCTGGGCAAGAGGTGTCAATACCGGAACTGCAGCAGTAACGGGTGTCACCATGACCGTAACGGTAAAAGATGCAAGTAACGCAGTTTTGTATACAGCTACAAGCGCTCCTCAAGACCTTGCTCCAACGCAAATCGACACCTTTACAGTAGCCAACTTCAATGTTACGGCGTTGGGTGCCTACAGCATCGAATACGTTTTCAACAACATCGGAGACCAAATTCCGCAAAACAACAGTAAAACAACCACCTTTACCCGCACCACTGGCGAAATGTCTCGCACAGTTGGGATTACAGGTTCTTTGGGTGTCAGTACAACAAGCGCGCCCGGTGCCACCAATATCGAATTCGGCAACAACTACACCCTTACTCAAAACGACTACCTAGACTCCGTTATGTTTGTTTTGAATCCAGGAACACCAATTGGATATGTTGCAAGTGTCAATATTTACGGAACAACTGCCAATGCAACAGGAGTAATGGTTCCGAACACAACTGCTCTTGCCTCTACAATTACCTACACAACAACCGCCGCAGACAACCTCAACGGTGCTGTTATCAAGTTGCCAATCGCAACGGGTACGCTCAATATGGCTCCGGGCACTTATTACTTTGGTGTGTACCAAGCTGCAGTAGCAACCGGAAACATCCGTTTGGCGACTTCTACAGATTATGTTTCTCCGAACACTGTATTTTACCGCTGGACCGGTAGCAACGGCGGAACCTACGCCGCTACAGCCTATTCTTTTGTTGTCAACCCGATCTTTAAATCTTGTGTGGCTTACAACCAAACCGTTACTACAACTGCCGCATCTTGTGGTGCTAATGATGGTGCTGCAAGTATCTCTACCACAGGCGGAACGGGAACAGTTAACTTCCTTTGGTCTAACGGTGTGACCACTTCTAACATTAGTGGTGTAGGCGCTGGCCAGTACCCATGTATTTTAACTGATATCAACGGCTGCCCTGCCACAGTAAGCGTTATTGTTCCGAGCTTGTCTAACCTAACGGTTGCGGCTACTGCACAGAATGTTACTTGTGGTGGTCAGTCTACGGGTAACATTTCACTCAATGCAAGCCAAGGTGTGGAGCCTTATACCTATACTTGGACAGGAAACCCTGCAACTACGCCTGCTTTGAGCAACGTGCCAGCAGGAACCTACGAATGTACTGTAACAGATGCTACAGGCTGTGTGGTCATTATTTCGAATACCCTCACTGAGTTATCCAACTTAGCAGCAGTTGCCAACGGCACAGACGTACTTTGTAACAGCTCACAAACAGGAAACTTAGAAATTACAGCTGCTAATGGTGTAGCGCCTTACACATACCAATGGACCGGCACAAGCAATACCAGCACATACGTAACCTCTGTGGGTGCCGGTACCTATACTTGTATTGTTACCGATGCATTAGGTTGTACAGATACCGTTAGCACCGTTCTTGCCGTAACAGATTTAGCTGCGGCAGCCACTGCATCCAATCCACTTTGCTATGGTTCTGGTACTGGTAGTGTAACCGTAACTGCCACTGGCGGAACAGGCCCTTACACATACGACTGGGCTGGCTCACTGACTTCAGGAACTGTACTTTCAGGTCTGAGCGAAGGAAGCTATTCTGTTGTAGTTACAGATGCTTATGGTTGTAGCACAGCTGCTTCGGCAAGCGTCAGCGAACCAGCAGCATGGTCTGTGAGTGCAGCAGTAACACCAGCGGTATTTGGTGGCGACGGCGCAATTGACATTATTGTCAGCGGAGCATCTAGCCCTTACACCTACAGCTGGGACAACAACGCCACCACACAAGACCTCAACAACCTCGATGGCGGCACTTACGTTGTCACGATCACTGACTCTGTAGGTTGTACTTACACAGATTCTATCGTGGTGAACTCATTGGTGGGTCTCGACATCAACGACCTGAACAACGTACAAATTTTCCCGAATCCAAGCAACGGCCAATTCTTTATTGCTAGCCCTGCACTCAATTCTGTAGTACTCTATAATCAATATGGTCAGAAAGTAGCTCTAGAATTGACTACAATTGGCGAAGGAAAATACCAAGTATTGACCAATCAGCTTGCCAACGGTTCTTATATTTTAGAACTCCAAAGCGAAGATGCTATTGTACGCAAAGCCATTCAGCTCATCCATTAATAGGGTGTTTGAACTGCTTTGAAAAGCCCGGCGCATGCCGGGCTTTTTTTTCGTAAATTCGCCTTATGAGATTTTTTCAAATTTTAGTCATTTTATGCTTTCTCGGTTCTGTCAATGCCCAAGTGTTGCTCAACGAAGGATGCAATAAAAATGCCTTTGCCGTGCAAGACGAAAACGGCGATGCCCCAGATTGGATAGAATTATACAACAACAGCGCTACTAGCGTGAATCTCGAGAATTGGAAATTAGCAGATCAGTTAAACGGTCTCAATGCATGGATATTCCCGAATCTCAGCATCCCTGCACAATCATTTATGCGTGTTTTTTGTAGTGGTAAAGACCGCTACGGGAGCCCGCCCTTTACACCAACAGCCAACACCACCAATTTTCAGCCTGTGGTTAGCTGGAACACACACCCTTTTAGCCAAGCGTTCAACTGGGATGGCAGCTCTAATATCATCGTCAATGTTTGTTCGTACAATAATTCGGGCTATACCGAGAATTCCGTTTTTTACCAAAGCTCAACGCCATTTACATCTTGTGTAGCAAGCTTTGTAGACGGATCTCCTGCGGCCTGCAGCAATAACATCGGGCAAACTTATAACC